>Ga0078972_1000622_pt1 | contig 145653 bp, 140 predicted proteins | sample YelNatPaOPGAMG01_FD_67568 | JGI IMG/M metagenome (GOLD analysis project Ga0078972, IMG submission 67568) | Hot spring thermophilic microbial communities from Obsidian Pool, Yellowstone National Park, USA - OP-RAMG-01 (SPADES assembly) (version 2) | ecosystem: Environmental > Aquatic > Thermal... | reverse complement strand
GATATGTGCTTAAAACGATTGTTGTGTGCGGGCTGGAATGTCGTTATGTCTCTGTTGCCGGATAGGGTGGTCAGATGGTAGTTGAGCAAGATAATCTCGAAAGCTTTGTCGCCATAGCAGCGGGAGAAGCACACAGTCTGGGGCTTAAATCCGACGGTTCCATAGTTGCGTGGGGGGATAACGACGACGGCCAGTGCGATGTACCTTCTCCAAACAAAGGCTTTGTCGCCATAGCAGCCGGAGACTATCACAGTCTGGGGCTTAAATCCGACGGCTCCATAGTTGCGTGGGGATGGAACTACTACGGCCAGTGCACAGTGCCTTCTCCAAACAAAGACTTTGTCGCCATAGCTGCGGGAGCCCGTCACAGTCTGGGGCTTAAATCCGACGGCTCCATAATTGCGTGGGGATGGAACGAATATGGCCAGTGCAATGTGCCTTATCCAAACAAAGACTTTGTCGCCATAGCTGCCGGAAGCTTTCACAGTCTGGGGCTTAAATCCGACGGCTCCATAGTTGCGTTGGAATCGAACGGCCACGACCAGTGCGATGTGCCTTCTCCAAACAAAGACTTTGTCGCCATAGCTGCGGGAGGCTGGCACAGTCTGGGGCTTAAATCCGACGGTTCCATAATTGCGTGGGGATGGAACAAATATGGCCAGTGCAATGTGCCTTATCCAAACAAAGACTTTGTCGCCATAGCTGCGGGAGGCTGGCACAGTCTGGGGCTTAAATCCGACGGCTCTATAGTCGCGTGGGGATGGAACAACAAAGGCCAGTGCAATGTGCCTTCTCCAAACAAAGACTTTGTCGCCATAGCTGCCGGATTATTACACAGTCTGGGGCTTAAATCCGACGGCTCCATAGTTGCGTGGGGATATAACAGATACGGCCAGTGCAATGTGCCTTCTCCAATATCGCCATAGCTGACGGAGGCTTGCACAGCCTGGGGCTTAAATCCGATGGCTCCATAGTTGCGTGGGGACTTATACCTAAATAAGCCGCTTTGGTGGTTGTCGAGTTTGCATCCATCTAAAATACGCGAATCAGTGAGCATAATCAATCACAAAGCACCACCAAGAAAATATCCTGGTGGTGCTCTTGGTTTCTATCGGGGCGACAGGATTTGCATACGACGCGATATAATGTTCATAGAAATACCTGCTTATTTTCACTCAACAATTAGAAAATGATACGATCTATATATCTGGAACACTGAACCAGTAAACAAAGCGCACAATCAAAACAACAGGAGGCAACTAGGATGAGATACCTTAATTTCATTTTGACGGTGATAGCCATATTACTCGCGTATCAGTGTGTACGCGACACGGCTGCGCCTGCACTAGCTCAGACAACAGGCAGTGGACCAATACCCGTAAAGATCATGAACTATTCAATTGAAGCTGTGCCAGTGAAAATACAATCAGTCAGCGCGTTATGTGATCCATTACCAGTAAAAGGACCTGGTGCCAGCTATTCTGTACCAGTGGTCATAAAAGAGCGCTAGAGCAGATATCGGACGCATAAAAACTTGCATATTCTGAACAATACGCCAGCGCATAATCGCAAATAACTAGCAAAATTACCAGCTTGACATTCTGATACTTATGGCACAGAAAATGATTCGGCAGAGAAAATGTTGCTCTAGGGTGGTGGGACGTGACGTCGCCAATCCGACATAACAGTATATTAGTTTGGATAGAATAAAGAGCCGGAGCTCTGAATGCTCCGGCTCTTTTTGCATCAGATGATCCCTTTCTCGCGCCATATATCGAAGAACCGTAAGTAGCCTCTATCTTCATCGGCTGACGCCAGCGCAGAATGCAAATCAGCGCCTGATTCAGAACCCTTATCTGCATGTGCTGACTCAATCGCTGCACCAAACATCGCTTTGAACGTTGACTGATCAACAGCCTGATAGCCGCCTCCGTATCGCTCAAGAATGATATTGCCAAGCTCATCAACCAGTCCAGCAGACTCAAGCCTCGCTATTAATTCATCCATCAAATATGCCTCCTTTTGGGATATAAAACAGGTGTAATGTGACTAACTGCCAATCAGTTGCAAATACATTGTAAAGTCGGCTGCCGATGCACCAACATTTTTCATATAGAACTTAGCCGAGTAGCCAAGAACTGCGTTGGTAAGCTCACCACTCTGCGTTCCATATACAAGTTGCCTTGCACCATCACCAACAGCAGGTTGAGCAGAAAGCCAAGCCGCAGCGCCGCTGGAAACCCCAGAAGCAGTACGTCTCACACACCCCATATCCCAGCTTCGATCCGCCTCTATAAGCATCACTATATAGCGAACCCAGGTTACATCATCAAGATAATCCGTATAAACACTTGCGCCGGCAGCGACACCAAATGCTTCGATAACAGCTCCCATGTCTTCGTATCTGCCGCTGTGGTTCATAACTCTAATCGCACCGTCGCCGGTAACAATCACTTCTCTGCAGAGTTTTGTGGTTTCATCTATTCCATTAAGCAGCATATCGTTAACTCCTTTCTATCTACTTATGGCTCACATCAGCGCAGAGCGATGCAATACGCTCAGCAAGCAAAACCGGTTTGCGTGCTGAAACAGATCTGCCGCCAACCCACACTTCAAGATGCAGATGTGGGTCGGCAAGCTTTTTACCTACCCAGCCGATAATCTCTCCTTCACTCACCACCGCACCCTGCTTTATCCGTTCACGTATATTCAGATGAGCGTAAACAGTGGTAATCCCTGCGCCTGAGACGTAAACACACGACAGTCTGCCATCTCTATCAGCAACTCTTACAACTCTGCCTGAGTGCATAGAATACACAGGCTCGCCGGCGGCTGCGAACAAATCCAACGCATCCCCTATCCCCGGTCTGCTATAGCCAAGAATGACATTATGCCCCGGCACATCTTCTTTTCTGTGCACGCTTCTGCCGTGAAGCGTTCGATTAAGCCGTCTGGCAGTAATCACACCGGCGAGAGGACTTGTAAATGCTCGATTGTTCAACTGCGGCTCGCTTTCCATTTCTGATAAACATACTCAACCAGTAGATTGGCGATGCTCTCCGGCATTGCAACGCCAAGCTCTCTATCACAAATTCTGATAATCCAAGCTGCGGCTTCGGCTCTTCGCTCATCTGGCGTAAGCCCAACAAGCCCTGCAACATATACAACGGCTGCTTCGATTCGATGTTCGCCCAAAGCTTTAAGCCATTTTCTTGCTGAAGCAGGAAGTCTGCCACTTCTCTGAGCCAAAGCGATAATCGCACATATTATCCCTACCCCAAACGCCGCCCAATCTTGAAGCGGCACAGTTTTTAACATTTCCATCGGCTAACCTCCAATCACATGAGTAACAAAAGCACCTATAACCGCCGCCGCGAATACTCCAGCCAACCATTGCATAGTGCGCATATTGCGTTCAAGCACACAAATTCGCTCACGGTGTTCTATCATGCTGGCTGGGATATAAGCGCGTACTGCGGCTATTTCGTTAATAATAGTCTCAAGTTTGCTCTCGATAACCGACAGTCTGGCAAGCAGTACAGACTGCGGGGATTCTGTAGGCGTCTGCATAAATGCTCCTTCCTTTTAACCCATTAACTCAGCACAGCTATCTTCACAACCATCTCGCCCAGCGCGCGTTCGGTCGAGACCTTGCGCACTGTAAATGTACGGCCGTCGCGAGTCAGTGTATCGTTCACAGCCAGCGCGGCATCATCGCTGGTGATGAGCAAAAGCCCTGGTCGAACCATCACAGCGGCTTCAGTGTCGTCAAGATAAGCGTGCATTCTGCCAGTATCCAACACCTGAACAAACGCTTTGATGTGTGTTGTGCCGTTTATCGCGACTTCTTCGCCGAACAAATCGAGCTTTCGAGCGATGCGCAGAGCTAATCTCGACATCGTGCAGCCTCGCTTTCCAGATCAAACAGCATCTCATCATCCGGCGTAGTGCTTAATATGGAGCATTCAGCGGACATCGGCAGCGCTGCTTTTAGATATGGCGCGAGTCTCTCCCACCCCTGTTTGACTAGCGCTGCGCCGCGGCTCTTTGCTTCTCCTATGCTAAATCCGGCTACAGATAGGCTCTCAGATGCGCCGACTTCTCTTGACATCTGCTCCAGAAACTCTCCAGCGATAATCTCAAGAATCCCAAGCTCAAGAACAGCTTGAAGCCGCACGTTACTGGTATCGTTCAGGAACTCGTCTGAAAGCGAGTACTCGATAGCTGGCTGCATTTCGGCTATCAGCGCATCAATCGCCGAGTCGCAGGAGGTATCCGACGTTGCAATCATACACTTGCGCTTTACATCAGCGCGTGCGATTGATATAGCCACTAAAACCTCCTTTCATACTCATCAGCCCACCAGCGCACCGTAAGCCGTCTGCCATAATCCAAAGCCTACGTTGTATCTGGCGCGCACGCCGTAGACATAGCGGTCGCGCATAAAACCGCTCTCGCTTGCACCTTCGAGCGCAGAGAACTCGACAGGTACGCGCATCTGAAGGATAATAGGTCTTACAACCCACTTCGTGGCAAGCAGGAACCAGTTGTTCGTATCAGCAAGATAAGGTGAAACGACAAGATCAAGCCTGCCTTTGAGCGGGTTAGCCGACAGCTTCTGGCTGCCTGACGCAGAAGCTATGAGCTCTGGGTAATAGTTGGAGTTCAACAGCTCAAGCGCGGTCCATTGTAGATCCGGAGGCACAACAAGAGTATCCGGAACTATGCCAAGCGGCTTGCCATTGTCATCTTTGAATCGCATCATTGCAGTTATCGCCTGTTCGAGCGAACCTGTACCGAGAGCTGACGTGCCTTTGTTAGACTGAGTGCCAGACTCGCCTTCTGAGTGATCTGTATCGAAGAAGAACTGGCCGTCATGGCAGATGGTAGTGAACCCATCGGACAGAAGCGAGAAGACTATTTCGTCCAGATGCCTGTGTGCTTCATGCGCAAGTCCCTGCACCCTGAGCTTTATCTGGCCATAGAGATCATCTTCGACGGCGGCACGGTCAACGGCTATAGATGCTTCCCAAGTGCGGTTTCTGATCGTATACTCATGCTCAAGCAGTCCGGCGGGCATGCGTTCATCCTTGAACTCGCGCATTTTAGGCACCGAACCAAGCCAAGCATAGGTTTCAGCATCCTGCTCACTTGAGACAACAGTAACAATGCGTTCATAATCTGAACGCGATGCGTCATACGCTTCGAAGAATACGGTTTTAAGCCCAGCCTCCAACAGGCGCGGTATATCGGATTTAACTAAAGTCATTTTTGCTCCTTTCTAATCAGTCGATCGTAAAGTTCAGCTTGCGTAGCGGTCTATGCGTATCCGAACAGTATTGGCGTCAAGAGATTCGATACAGACACCGGCTTTGATGTTGTTAGTGGTTGAAGCGTCGGTTATGGATTGATTGTCAACTATCTTGAACTCAACACCGACGTCGGTCTGAGCGCCATTGGCACCTGCATCAATGAAGACGAATGTGCCGGTGGTTTCTACACGAATATCCTTGTCGCCGGGCGAGCCGCCGGAGTTGTCTACCGTTTCGTATGCTACACCTGCGAAAATATCGCCGGAAGCGTCTGATGCATTGGTGGCATAGCCGGACGAGTTGATGCTGACAAGTGTGCCTTTCGGAATCTTCACCGCTGCCATTTTATAAGCGATGATGCGTCCGCTCTTTCGTTTGGAGTGTCTTGCTTCTGTAGCTGCTGTCAATTGTTGCTGCCCCTTTCATTGATTAGATGGTTTTTAGGTGATTTATTGTCTTTAGTAATCTGAAGCCTGTGCCGATAATGCAATAAGGCAGTCCAGTTTTAAACAAATTTTGGACTTCGGAGGTAAGAAGTGAAACCCATACCCAAAGGCGAAATATCATTTCTGCGTGAGCGCAAGCTGGAGACTCAGTTCGTCGAGAGCGACATATCGAAGCTGGTCTCAAACAGCCTGCTGCAAAATCTGCAGGACTCACTTTCAGAAACAATTGGAGTGCCGCTGCTATTCGTGTCTCCGTCCGGCGTACCAATCACACGCACAGCAGGCATTGAGACATTCTGCCGACAGATGACGCGTGCTATGAAAATCGAGCGTCCATGCGGCTCGTGTAAACGCACAGAGCAAATTACACCAACAGAATCCAAACCTTACAAGTGCGCGGTCGGCTTGACGGACATCGTGCTGCCAATATCCGCCGGAGACATAGAAATCGGTTATCTTGTTACTTCGCAAACAACAACCGAGCCCGGCGCGCCGAGAACTGTAGAAGCCGCTCGCAGGTCTGGCATGCCAACGGCAAACGCCATCAGCTATGCGGCAAGAATACCGGTGCGCACAGAAGATCAGATGCGATACGCTATGCAAGCGCTTTCGGCTGTTGTTTCGCTGGTGAGCGAAGTGGCAAAAGTTACCAGAGAGAAAAAGATAGCCGAGAACATTGATCCAGTCAGCGGACTGGTAACACGTGAGTATTTCTGGAAGTCATTGGCGTCTGAGATTGAAATGTCCGACACTTATAACTACCCAATCTCGCTTGTGATGATAGACATTAACGACTTCCATCAGATAAACAGTGCATATGGGCACTCTGCCGGCGACAACGTTATAAGAGAAGTCGCACAAACGATAAAAGCAGAAATCAGGCAATCTGATCTTGCTTCACGCTATAGTGGCGCACGGTTTCTAACAATGCTTACAGCATGCGATATGACCGGCGCTGAGGTAGTTGCTTGGCGAATAAAGAATAAGCTGACGTCGCTTGAGATAAAGACAAACGGTCAGAAGATCAATATAAGCGCAAGCATAGGGATAGCATCGCGACCGAGCGCTGCTGTAAACGATCCGGAATCGTTCTTTAAAGAAGTGGAGAAGTCACTGCGCGCTTCATACAAGGCTGAACGCAAAGCAGCTTGAACACACTGACTTTATCTGGATGCATGCTTAGCCAGCGATTTTGCGCTGATGCCAAGTTTGGCGCATATTTCATGCTCGGCTGCGCTGAGATCAGGCGTGCATTCTGCGCCATCTGCAAGTTCAGAAAACTCTATAACCTTCGGCTGCGCTTCAAGAAACGCTAAAAACGCTTCGGCTACCGGTTTCTCTTCACCATCGGCGAAAGTTACGACTTGAGAATCGCCTGTGCACAAAATCGCTCTCGCATACGGCTCAGACGCTGGAACAATCCTGCCGTCTCGCTTAAGCGAAGCTATCTGTGCATCAACTGTCTGCGCACGAAGTTTTGCCTCCAGCTCTGTTATTCGATTGGAAAACTGAGAAATTTCTGTTTCAGGCATAAAGCATTCTCCTTTCTCTAGGTTAAAATCAAAATGCAAATCAGATCTGGCGTCTGCGCGAAAAATAACGGCATTTTCTACGCGCGGCTGTCGGACTATGCTCACTTCGACAAGGCCGGACTTATCGCGTTTGACCGCTGCTGAGAGTCTTCTCGCGCCGCTTGATGCTATAAGCTCCCACGCCTTTGGCTTGAACGCAAGCCTTCCGAACAGTTCGCTGCCTTTTCGCCATATCCTGCCAACCCACCCAAGCTCAATCGGCATTTCTACATGCTCCAAGCATATAGGCACAGGTTTGTGGTTTTGTATGATCTTATCCAAATCGGCTTCGGTAAAAGTTACGCCGCGATCTGGATAATCGCCTGCGGCAAAAAGTCTGGCATCGCGCTCGATCACTTCTTCGGATAGGCTAACACCAAATCGCTCAGCAGCCTCGATTATGCGGGATTTTATTGCGTCAAGCTCATCCGGCGTATAGAATGCTGCGTTTCTTACTATATGGATTCTAGCCCAAGCAGAGCGGACATGCTCAGGAGTGTCTATAGGATAAAGGTTGTTAATCGGATCTGCGAACGCCACATCGCCATAGCGTCGAATGCCGTCGTTTGGGTCAATATCTTCTCGTCTGTGTATCTGCATGTTTTCACTCCAATAGTTTTGATAAGACAAAAACGGCTAACTGCCGCCTACATCAGGGATTTCCAGGTAATCGCGAATCCATTTTTCATCCGGAGCAACAACGCCGCCGGTTACAAGCTTTGATATGACGTCGGCGAGAAGCGAAAGGTCGCGCTCACGAATTGTGCCCAGAGAAAACACCGGCACACCTGCGTTTTCAAAGTTGTAAGAAACAAGTCTTCGGATAAGCTGCTCGCGCATCACAGACTCTTCGAGATTGCGCTTTATATGCTCAAGAGTCATGCGCAGTACATCTAAGTGCACTTTGGCAAGCGCAAATGAGCCATAACGCATACCTTCGTCTGTAGTGAGCGTCTGTCCAAGTATGGCTTTGGCAATCTGCCTATCATGATACTCTACAGCCTGTAGGTAGCCGTTTTCACCGCCGCGTTTGGCTTCGAGCAGCTCAATCTTGATGTCATCTGGCAGGACAAGTGCAGTTTCCTGCTGGATGCGATCAAGAACGCGAAGCAAATCAGCCTGCTGGGACTTGGGTGTGCCGCGTGTGTAAGCTCCAAGCACCGTTGGCGAGCCGTACTTCTCCAAATATACGTTGTAAAACCGCAGGATTATATCTTTGCTCCACCAGTGGCGATACGCAGCCTTTAGGTCGGATGCGCCATAAGGCAGCTCATAACGCGGCGAATGCACATAAATCAAGAGCTTATCCGGCGGCAAAGATATTTCACGTCTGCCAAGCTGTTTGACAGATTTAACATTCAAAAACTCATCTGTCTCGAAGATAAATGCGGATGGATCTTTGGATTTGATTGAGTCAAGCCCTATCATTCCAGCATAGTTGCCAGATGGTATAATCTTCCAGTTTATCTCTGCAACTGAGAAACCTTTAGCCAGCGCATCAAGTGCATTGTAGAGCACATCCATCACACTGCCGCGCATATCTTCCAAACACCATCGCACGAAGTTGGCGGCGCGGATGTCATCGGGTTTATCTGAAGCCGGATGTACCTGCCAGCCGCGCGAAAGCACAGACAGCTTTTTAATGTTAAGGCATGCCTTTACCTGCGCGTCGCGCTGCATGCGTTCGTAGATTTCGAAGCCGCCACCGCTTAATAAGTCATCTGAATAGCAGGCAGCGGCACCGCCGAACGAAGCCGCAGGACGATTAGCCTCAGCCATTTCTTTCAGCTTGGGGCGTCGGATAGACGAGAGAAATTTTGCAAACATAGCACCTCCAAACAAGTTTTAGAAACCCTGGGCAGACTCAAAAGACACACGCCTGCCTCCAGAAAGAAAACCAGCCGCACTACCGCGCACCCCAGCAGCCCATTCAGCAAGCGCAAGAGCAATAACAATATCGTCGTTCATCCCACGCCTAGCGTTCATACGCACACTGCCGGCAACCGTAAGCTCATACTCGAAACTTTGAAGCTCTCTTATAAGCCGCTCATCACTCGGCAGCGCAATAAAACCGCCTGCCATCTTCATAACCAGATTGTCAACTATCTCGCGCTTAATCTGATTTGTAAAAATAAGTCCTTCAACTCTCGTCTGAAACCCACGTTCATACACTACTCGTCTAAGCTGTTCGAGCAAAGGATCACCTATGGACGTCTGATCGGTAAGGGCAAAGGCTACACCATGCTTTGCGAGCAGTGAGGCAATCATCTCGACCTGAGCCTGCCAAGATGCGCCGCGAAAGCGATCAATCGAGATGACTCTGTGCGGATAGACTCCAGCATCAACAATTACTACCGCAGTGTAATCCGAGTAGCGCGCCCAGTCTATACCTGCAGCTATGAAAGATTCGTCGATCTCACCGCACCGCATGTCTCTCCCCAACTCTACGGCTGAGCTTATAATCTCCCAAGAGAACACTGAACTGGCATTATCCATAAACTCAGCCTCATATTCAACAGCAAACTGTCTGGGTGAAAGCACCGCACGCTGAGATTCGATATACTCCCTGCTTATATATGGATTTTCCCATGATGGAAACCTAAACGATCTGCAGGTTCGGCGGTTTTGGGGCGACGAAGATAGCACCTCATCGCCCCAACCGCTCTTCGCTTCGCTTAAGGACGGTACTAATCGCTCTGGCACGCCATTTTCTTGCAGTCCAGATATAAACGCGCGGTAGAAATGGTTGTGTCCAAAAGGAGTTGATATCATAACAAGGTATCCGGCGCGGTCGGCAAGCATTGGGCTTATGACCTCGTCGACTACGACATCGCGTACATAAGCGGCCTCATCAACTATCACACGATCGGCTGAATGCCCACGCAGATTGCGTCCGTCTTCATCTGCAGTGCGTGCCATTATCAAGCTGCCGTTGATAGTGAGCCGAGGATAAGGCGTCTTTGTAACTTTGGTCATATTCCTGACAACACTGCAGCCAAGCAGCAGACGCTCAACTGTGTCGAAAATTAGCCTGCTTTGATCATAGGTAGGAGAGACTATCATCTGCACCGAGCCTGGCGAAGCAAGCGCGAAAACTGCTGCATCTACAGCGGCTGATTCGGTCTTGCCCCATCTTCGCCCGCACGCCGCAACCTTAACCATACTCTCATCCATAAGCCACCGCCGCTGGGTAGGATGCGGCTTCCAGCCGAAAAGTTCATCAGCGATAGCAAGCCTATCCGTCGGGGTGATTATCGGACGCATTCCGTTCAGCCAACCTCCTCAACACATCTTCCAAAGTTTCAGAAGGTTCATCTTCGGCTGGCTCGAACGCTCCAGCGACTTTGAGCATGTCAAGCATCAGCTTTGCGTCCCTACTCTCTTCAAGAATAGTTCTTAGGCTGCGTGCTGCGGCAAGAGCGGCGCCACAAGCGAGCATCGAAGTCGCAGAACGGATGATGCGAGCTTCTTCTTTTAGCGCGCTGCGAAATTCATTACTGTGTCGCCAAGAAGCTATTGTTGACTCGCGCACTCCAAGCTCATCGGCAATCTCAGCATCGGTTTTCAGAAACATCAGCCTTACAGCCCTGCGCTGTCTCCATGAAAGCGGCATCGTAACATCTCCCCATTGCATCGAAAAAATTTTCCTTCCATAATTACAAGTCAGGAAATCGGCAAAAAAGTAGAGTCAAAACGGATAAAAAACTGTGATATTTTTGTGAACATTTGTTCGATGAGTTCTGGGAGCAGAATGCCTGTAAGATTGACGAGCTTTTTTATATGTGCAATACTATGCCGAGACAGCGCGGTTTTATTGATTCCGCAGGCCTCAAGTCAATCCTGAAGCAGAATGGGAGACCTCATTGTGAACTACAGATTCCGTTTGGGTAGATATGTAAGAACACCTACTTCAGAGGTCTATACGATCTGGCGTGGCGAGCAAAGAATAGGACAGCTTCACATCCACTATGCCCAAGACACCGTGCATGCGTCCATAATCCTCGAGACTGATATTCTGGTATCAGAAGAAGAGGAACTGCTCCAGCAGATAGATGACGAGATAGTGTCTTCTTATCTGCCGAGCTTCGAGCGTGAAGGGCTGCTGGTAACCATCTTCAGGGGCGAAGAAGTAAACTCGTTTAACTATGCGCCTGAGGATGATGATCTCGATGACTTTGGGCCTGATTTCGACATAGATGATGAAGATTAGCGCGCTCTGCCGCGACTCAAGCACATAAATGAGACTAGGCGTACATGTAGGAATTGGCTCTGGGTTGGGAAACGCTGCGAGGCGGGCAGTTGAACTCGGCTGCGAGTCAGTGCAGATGTTCTCCAGCAACCCGAGCTCGTGGCAGATAGGCAGACTGGACGAGAAAGAGGCAGAGGAATTTAGGGAAACTATTGCGCTCGCGAGTATAAAGCCTGTTATTCTGCATACTCCATATCTTATCAATCTGGCGTCGCAGAGTTCGGGAGGTTGGACGAACAGTTGGCGCGCGCTTGCTGCTGCACTGTCGAGAGCTGATAAGCTGGGCGCAGAGTACGTTGTGACCCATATAGGAAGCCATGGCGGAGCTGGGATTGAGGCTGCAGGGCTGAGAGTGAGAGAGGCTGTTATGCGCGCGCTGGATACTGCTTCAGGCGAGGCTGTGCTGCTGCTTGAAGGCAGCGCTGGGTCTGGAAATACGCTTGGGTCGTCGTTCGAAGAGCTGGGGTATCTGCTTTATCTGCTGGAAGAGCGCAAAAGCCGTGTGGGAGTTTGCATAGACACTGCACATATGTATGGCGCTGGGTACGATCTCGCCGGCGAAGAGAAAGCGGCTGAGGTAATCGCTGAGTTTGATAGGGTTGTGGGGCTATCGAGGCTTGGGGTGGTGCACTTAAACGATACACAGAAAACGCTTGCATCACGGGTTGACAGACACTGGCACATCGGCAGAGGCAACATAGGGCTGGAAGGATTTCGCGCACTGGTCAATCATCCTGCACTTGCTGATAAAGCCGGTATAATCGAGACGCCGGAGATGGAGAGCGGCTTTGATGAGATAAATCTGAATACGTTGAAGTCGCTCAGGCAATAGCGGCGTTCATCTGCGTGAAACGATTCATATACAATCAACAGGCAGCTTTTGTTGCAAATAGATGAACTGAGTCGTATAATCGCTATATCAAGAAAGCTCGCCGTGAGCCAATGCACAGAGTAATAATCGTAACCGACGACCAGCGACTTGCCAACACAGCAGCCGGCGCACTAGCCGGAGCGAATGTTATCGTCTCTACCGCAAGACTTGATCTTGAAGATATCGAAGATGCACTGGCAAAAGGCGGGCCTGCGGCGGTAGTCTTGGACGCACGAGACATCACAGCGATGGATATAACCCTGGCAGCGATCAGAGAACAACCGGGACTTGAAGAGATCCCAATGATAGCAGTTTTGCCAAAATCAGCACTGGACTTATTGCCTAACCCACTCATAGATGATTTCGTATTTGAACCGCTGAACGCACAAGAGCTATCTGCGCGTGTGCTTACCAGATTGATTAAATCAGAATCTCTGGGGGAAGGCAATGTTATCAGGTTTGAGAAGCTTGAGATCGATATAGATAACTACCGCGCCAGAGTTAACGGGAAACCGATAGAACTTACATACAAAGAATTCGAGCTCCTGCGATTCCTGATGACACACAGGGGAAGAGTATTCACTAGAGAAGCGCTGCTTAACAGGGTGTGGGGATATGATTACTTTGGCAGCGCGCGTACGGTGGATGTTCATATACGTAGGCTTCGGTCAAAGATTGGAACCTACGAGAACAACATAGAGACTGTGCGAAACGTGGGATATCGTTTCAGCGAAAGCGGATAAGGCTTGTACAACAAATTTGGAGCGGGAGACGGGGTTCGAACCCGCGACATCCAGCTTGGAAGGCTAGCGCTCTACCAACTGAGCTACTCCCGCCCCTTCGCATTCGTGATGATTATATCACGACCAAACTGCTTAGGTCAATTATTTGAGGCGGAAATCAATTGTTCTTCTTGCCGCCGGATTCGTAATTCACCGGTTCCCATTTTACCACTTTTGGCTTGCCACTAAACGGTGCAGGCTCATAGGTGACCAAAAATTCCTGCCCCTTTTGAAGCTTGCCGTAGGTTTTTTCATCTACAATTTTGTCGGCAACCCAAGATCCCACTGCGAAGCTGATTACATACTTCTTGCTGCCCGTAGATGTGTCTATCCGCTTGCCTTTCACAACCCCAAGCGCGCTCATCGTCTCAACTTTGCCTTTCTTTTTGGTATTGTGAGGCGATATAGCGCGAATGTTCATCCATATAAGAAGACCGGCAACGACGCAGATCAAAGCGATGCCGCCGATCTTCCACATGAGCCTCTTAATCTCCTGCCGCCGCATCTCTCTGCGCCGCTGTTTCCAGAGCGGCTCACTAGCAGATGCTGGCTTTTTCTTATCTTTTGTTCCCAAAAGTCCTCAGACCTCCGACATAAAAAACCCCTTCATCTAATTGATGGGTAATCTCAATCTATTAGCCATCAGGCTTCTGGAAAATCATAACATATTCATGCTTAAATATATAGAACCCGCCAGCTAATGCGCGATATCTCCAAAGATTTGTGTTTCTACCTTTGCCGCGCTCGTTGCCTTCGATGTTTTTAACAACGATTGACTTCAGCTTGAATCCTGCATCCTTCATCACCTGCATACAGTAAAATCCAAGCGGCACAAGCTCTCCATCTGAATATTTATCGCCTATCACCAACCCTGCAAACCGTCCAGGCTGGAGCAGATGGTACCCATTCTCGGCTGCTTTTCTGAAACTACTGAGAAAATCATCAAGGCTCTCGGCGTTTGAAAGATCGGATGAATTATCGCTGAATTGAATAATATCCCAATACGGCGGATGTAGAATCAGCAGGTGTGCATGCTCACACCCCATATCATTAAGAGCATTTTGCACAGCTTCTACAGTGGACTCTTCTGTGCTGTCGCCAGTAATCAACATCACTCTAGGACTGCCAGCTATCTTACTGTCAACATATTCTATAAGCTCGGGCTTTATATCTATGCCTATGCAGCGCCTGCCGGTGTTTATAGCTTCAATTGCGGTTGTTCCAGAGCCTACGAACATATCCAGCACAATGTCATCGGTTTTAGTGTAGCGAATTATTAGCTGGTTTGCTACCTGCGGAATGAAGCCTCCATGGTAATCGAGTTGATGTCCATTGCCACGATCTCTTGACTCAAACAGCCAGAGTGTGCCTGTCTCTATCTGGTCATAGTCACGCCAACGAGAAAGGTCTATATCAGAGCAGGCAGGTCTGCTGAGTTTTCGTCCAGCAGACGATGAACGCGACCTAACATGCGTCTTGAGCATTCTCACATCACTCCGAATCTCCTGCAGATTCCATCCCAAGCTCTGCCAGAACTTCATCAGTTAGCTTAGTCTGCAGCTCTTCCCACCGCTTCTTGCTCCATATTTCTACTTTATCCGACAACCCGACTATCCAGATATCATTCTCTATCTCAGCATGTTTTAGAAGCGCCGGCGGAATAGCTATGCGTCCCTGTCTATCCGGCACACATTCGACCGCCGATCCGATGAAAAACCTCTCAAGCATAATGCCGCGAAGATCAAGCAGTCCCTTGGGGAGCAGTTTCTGCTGCACATCAGGCCAGACGCGCGACGAGAATACCCAAAGACAGCCGTGAAGCCCCTTCGTAAGCACAAACTTCTCGCCGAGCGCAGACCTGAACCGAGCAGGTATCACTGTCCGGCCTTTGCTATCAACCGAATGCTCGTATGCCCCGGAAAACAACATAAAAACCCAGCAGCCTTCTTCATCCCCAGCCAACTCTGTTCGCGGCTGTGAATGTTTTGCGTCACCTCTCAGCTTTCACTTTGTAACAGAGCCGTCTAGCTTTGCTTCTCGACCTTACCAACTCCGAATGCCGCAGCATACCGAAGCTTCTGCGATCTGCAGACAAAAGAGAGATTACATAATCTTTGTTGGTTCTTGCCATCGTGCTGGCAGTGCAAGTTCGGCAGTAGCACCGCGAAGCAAGCTTATTGCCGCTTTCATCGTTTAAAGTTATAACGGTGTCAGGAAACGGCTCCGGCTTACCGCATATATCACAATGCTGTAATGACATAAGCCTACTGCCAGTCTCTGCGCAGAGCTCCTTCACAATTTTGTAGATAACCGAATCGAAGGTTCTCTGAATCACAACAAACGGATAATTTTCCTTGAGCACTCGCTCTATCTCGTCGAGCACTGCCGTGTCTCCGTTCGTCGCCTGAACTGCATAGCTCACAAGCCTGCCGCGCGAAAGCTGCACTTTATCAACATAGTCCGAAAGCTCGTCAAGCAGTCCTTGAATCAACATCGCATCCCTGCCGTTGGCTGATTCTATCAGATAAACCGCCACAGCGCCTTCGGGATGCGGCTCAACGGATATACGTCCTATTCTACCCTGCTCCACCCCACTGCTTCTCATAACTGCACCATCCATGGGCAAATATGTGATAATTTACCACTTTCTACCACTTCTTACCCCAGATTATACGCAGTGAGCCATGATGGGTCAAGTAAGCTACATGTAAGAAATAAAATAAGCTGGGGAGATTTTCCCCAGCTAAATGAGGCAATAGGCATGATGAGGTGCAGATTACGCAAAAATCCCCCTGCAAAGCTGCCCAGCTTTATATAGGCTGCGGTGCGCGCGAACGCGGCTATGTGTTAATCATTTGTTGATTTGTTTCGACGACCGTTTGAAGGCACAATACCAAGAAGTGCAGCACGACGCATAGCCTGTACGCGATTCGTCACCTGCAGCTTGTCATAGATACGGTTTAGATGGAAGTCTACGGTGCGCTTACTGCAGAAAAGTGCATCAGCTACTTCTCTGGACGACAACCCCTCGAGAACCAAGCTAAGCACTTCCTCTTCGCGCCTAGTCAATTTGACTACTCGGCTTTCTTGAACGCCGGGCTGAGGCTCAACAACCACTTCTTTATCTCCTTTCGACGCGACTGACGATTAAGCGATTTAGCAACATCGCATCATCAATTCGCATCGTCCGAAGGGTAGCGCCTGCCATTTAATGAGACACTTTTCGGCGCTGCCGCTTGGGCGACGCGACAGCCTGCGCATACTACTTACTTTTCAAGAAATTCGGATACTGTTTTTTCCCGATCTCGGCGCAGATCTTTTGACAACGTCTGCGCTCATACTTGGGGTTATTTCAACTTTTTTGCAATAACTACCTCATTTGGAGTATATCCTGCTGCACGAAGTTTGTCAACAGTTACTTTTGCAATATACTGCACTTCGAACCTCTATCGTAAAATGGAATAAATCCGCGTTCCTGTGCTATTATATGAGAAGCGAGCTTGCTCTTTCCGTTCTACCTAAATACTAATGCTAATGGAGGACTTAAAAATGAAGAACCAGAGAAACATCTTCGGCGTTCTATCTCCAACAATTATGGCAATCCTGCTGCTCCTATTCGCACAATTGTTTGCACGAGCCAACATCATTATGACCCCCTATCTACAAGCAGTAACCGAAAAAAGCATTTGCGTTATGGTAGAATCCGATTCTACTGATCCCATAACCATCGAGTACGGCAGGACAGCATCCTATGGCAGTAAAGCAACTACAAATTCAATGCTAAGTACCAATACAAAAGCAGAGACACCAACATACGTCCATAGAATTTATCTAACCAACCTGAGCAGCGGAAGATTATATCATTACCGAGCTACCCAAGATGGGAAAACATTCACCAAGGATGCGTCGTTTGTCACGGCTGCGCCTGCAGGAAAACCAATAAGATTCGCCGCCCTTGCCGACTTCCGCAACAATCCTACTGTTCACGAAGCAATTGCCGCTCGAATAAAATCAGCCAAGCCAATGTTCTCAATATATGGCGGTGACATCTGCAGCAATGGATCCTACGAAGCTTTCAAAAAGGAATTCTTTCTGCCAAACGAACTGTCGCTGAGCTCATGTGTCCCATTCTTCAACGTGCCAGGAAATCACGAAGGTTGGTCAACCAACACCAAAGCGTTTACACAAGCACCAATTTCGCCAAAATACGATCAAGGATATTATTCGTTCGATTATGGGGATGTGCACTTTGTAGCAATCAACAACTATGTGTCCTATAACGAGAACAGCGCTCAGTGGAATTTTGTCAACAAAGATTTATCAACTTCCAATAAACCTTGGAAGATAGTATTTGCTCATGAACCAGCTTATTGCGCGGGCGGACACAACGAAAACAAACAGATGATAAATATGACTATAAAGCTGTTTGAGCCTAATAAAGTTGATTTGGTTATAGCTGGACATTCTCATTTTTATCAACACAACCTTGTGAATGGAATACATCATCTAGTACTTGGTTCAGCCGGCGCACCGCTCTACGACCCAGGAAATGCACCATACGTAGTCAAATCAGCGAAGGTATATCACTATGCGATTATAGATGTTGACAAAAACAAGCTTCATATAACTGTATATAAAGAAGATGGCAGCATAATTGACACCATCGAGATTGAGAAAAAAGCCAGTGTATCCTCTAGTCATTCCCAAAAGTTAACCTATGCTGGGCACTTTGAACGCTAGAACAAATTAGCAGGAAAAACTTGGGCGGCAGGTCTGACCTGCCGCCCAAATATGCCAATCTTTAACTGAATCTGCACGTTACATCGCCGAAACCGGCTTGAAATCAGCCAGATTCCCCTTCATCCAATATTTCTCATTGTTGCTCCCTTCAGTGCAGATCAATTGATCGCCTCTTATCGCAATCCCCCAGACCTGATGCCCCTTATCGTTGAACTTGCTCTCCCAATGACCGGTTTTCTTTCCGTCTTCATACCGGTCAATGCCAGCCTCAGTGCCTACGTAAAGCCTACCCTGCTCATCGAAACAAGTAGAAAGAGGCCTCACTTCAGAAGCTACGGATGTTCTGCCAATCTCAGCAAGGGTTGAAGAATCAAGCTCGACAATTGTAACCTTCTGGGATTTATACTCAGGCACCGCTACCAATATCCTACCCTGCTTTTCGGTAACAGCTATCGCCATCGCACCATCGAAACTACCTTCTATCCTGCCAAGATGTTTGCCATCAGGATCGTATATCTCTATCCTGTTCACATCCGGATACATAACAAACAGCCTATTTCGCGAGTCAGACGCAATGCTGTAAGGATAAGCGTAATTATCACGTCCTTCGCCAATTCTCGGCGATTCGCCAAAGCTGTTTACGACCTTATAGTCGCGAGTATCTATCTCAACAATCCCCTTGCTCCATCTAGCCGCCACAAAGATCCGGTTCGACGGGGTAACAGTGATGTCCATAATACTGCCGCTGCCAATCAATGCTGAATCAGAAAGGTTGAGCAAATTGCCCTTAGCATCTACACCAAACACCGTGCCAATATGATTATCCACCACATACATAGCACCGTCAGCACCAAAAGCTGTGCCTATCGGTCGAACCAACCCCATCTTGACCTGCTCTACCTCAGGCCAGACCAACGGCTCAGCAATCCGACTCTCCGTGCCATCATCAGCAACTGCGGTAACAGTAAACCATATATACCCCTGACGCGGCGGAAACTGTATCTCTACTTTTCGCACGCCTGAATCGACCTCTTTTACCGTCTCATAAGTAGGTTCATGAAGCGCAGATTTCCAGTCCAAGTTCCATCTTACGCGATATTTGACAATCCTCTTCATTGAATCACTAGGAGCATCCCACGCAAGCACTGCCTTAGTGCGATCGCTCTCCTGAACAACAACCCTCAGATTCTGTGGAGGATTTGGAGAACCAAGCGGCGCAATGTTCGTCTGATACACATAAGTGTGCGACTTTTTATCGCCGCGCCAATACGCTAGGTTGAACTCGCGCACATCAACAAAATGGTACTCTTTCTGCCCATAAGCGCGCACGCAGTACATAATCACGCAGTTGCCGCCTACAACCCAAAGCGTATCATACGGATTAGCCCCAAGATTGAACTTGCCTTCGTCGTCTAGCCGAACCTGCTTCGGCTGGACTATACTGGTCTTGCGGCTGAACTCATTACCCTCATAAGGCGATGCCCACTGCTGATAAATAGTTAGCGCCGCGCCGGCAAGTGGTTTGCCCCTGTTATCAAGAAACTGCACGTAATTGCTCTCCGGCATATCGAACAGATAGATTCCAAAGCCAGCATGATTGTTCCATCGTCTGAGCGTAGCATCAAACGCTGCAGCTTCCCATTCGCTAAACGCACCGCGTATCTCATCACGATATCCACCGCCCATAATCGAACCATAAATAGCTCTGTGATCAGAATACGGTATTTCAATTGTCTTATGCGTATCAGGATCAAGCGCAAGATTATCCAGCATACCAAGCCCAATCTGATAGCTGTCTATAATGCCGCATTGGTGACAAAGCTCATGTATCAATCCGCCATCAATACCCTTCGCATACTGCGGTATTTTGTCTGCATCCCAATATATCCGCCAGTTACACCAACCACCTTTTGCAATATAAGCCTGCATCTCTTCCCCTTCATCTTCAGGGAAGATATGGTTAAACCGTATGCCTGCCTGCACGCCATTTGGAGTGGAAGGATATTTAGCCTCTTTGAAATACTGCCTCCACCTGTCAATATGTGCCTGGCACCAATCCTCAAACGAGTAGCTGCCTACAAGATTCTCGGTGTTATTGAACGCCGGATATTCGCCATTTTTGCCTGCGGTAATCGTAAGCACAAACCCAAAAGTCGGGTCTTCGCGCTTGTTGTTGACTTCGCAGATTTCTTCTATCTTGTTTTTGGGATCAACCTCGAAAGACACGTAATGCCTGCCAGGATCATACGCCCACTTAACACTTATAGTGATTTTTTCTCCAGGAGAAAGCGCAGGCAGAAGTCCTTTCTTTACAACCTTCCCATCTATTTTGAATAAGTACTCAGACTCGCCGCACTTTACGCCGCCTTTGTTCGCCACATAAGCGGTGAACGTTATCTCTTCACCTTTATCAGGATGCGTCTTTACGTTGGCTTCGTATTCGTCACGAGTAAAGTAGTAAACAAGCGGCTTTCCAGGAATACCTGTGCCGGGCTTTACCAAAGTTGGAAAGTTGCCCGGGTAAGCAAAGTTATAGCCCTGATAAACAGGCCATTGCTCGATGAAAAGCACGTCAAGATCAGGCTTCTTTGGCACCTCGGCATAAGCCGACAGCGACACTGCCAATATAGCCAGCGCCAATGCTACAATAATACGAATCTTCATAACAAAATACCTCCCTGCTGATTTCATAACCGTTTCATTCACTATTTTCCTGATGCAGTAAAAACGCTGATAGGAACCCTAAGAAGCGGCCCTCTAGATCCGGTTGCACAGACCAGATTCCCGCTTAAGTCCAGCGATAGTCCAAATATGCCCGTCAAAGGCTGTCCTTCCCATCTGGCACATTCACCAACTACAGTTCCATCGGCGTTCAACACAACAATACCGCGATCGCCGCCTTCTGCAACAAAAATCCTCCCCATTGAGTCACTCGTTATATCAAGTGGCTGGACCTTAGTATCCCAGAACAAAGACGGAGAAGAATAGCTGCTATCAGAAAGCTTCGCCATCTTGAACACACCCGGCTTATCTTTTTGTATCACATAGATGTTCCCGTTCTTGTCAACTTCTACAGACACCGGACTCTTAATCAACCCAGCACCTACGTTGGCTATAAACCTGCCATCTGCATCAAAAACGACTACTCGATCATTGCCTGTATCTGCAACATATATTCTGCCAGACGCATCACGATCAATATCCATAGGCTTATTAAGCTTTCCATCACCAACTCCCTCTCCACCGAAAAGCGCCGTCTCCAATCCGTCTCTGTCGAATATGCAGACCTGGCTGGTTTCCTGGCTCAAAGTTATAATCCTGCCGTTATCGCCTACCGCTACAGAGCAGACATTGCCAAATGGTTTGGATGTGCGCATCGGGAACGGATGAGCTGTGCCGTTTGGCTCGACAACCACAAGTCCCCAGCCGGCAGCAATAACGTCGTTTCGGCTGTTTACATCTATGCGCGTGAACATTCTTGATATCGAATAAACAGGAATTGACGGCGCAGACTCATTGCCGTATTCATCAATGGCAGTCATAATCACCCAAGCTGGAGGATGATTTATTGATATAGCAAAAGGCCAAGTACTCTCGGCGTTTATAGTGGCAATCTCGGTCATATACTGTCTTGTTATAGGAAGTCCGTCTATAATTCCATACAGCTTGAACTTAACCGGACGATTGCCGCCCTGCCCAGCATCCCATCTTATCTTAACTCGGTCAGCCCAGCCGTCAGTCTCAGTAACATATACCACCGGCGGCTTCACCTTATCGCTATCTCCAGGCAGCACAGTCCTTATATCCTTGACGAATTTATCTTTATAGCCCCTGCCCCTGCCAACAACAAACTCGGTAACATCGGTAAACTGAATGTCGCGACGATCCTTATTCCAGATTTCAAGAAGCATCAGCCCACTGTCACTCAGCACTAGCGCATCGCCGAATGGACTCGGCCCGCGCGTGAAACCATTGTCGGTCGTAAATATAAACGGTGGGTTTTGATTGGGAAGCATAAATATGCCGTCAGCGTCTGTCCTACCCTCGAAAACCGGTTTATCAGGAATAAGCCACGACTTTTCGCCATCTCTAAACTGCCACAACTGCCGCCTAAACACTCTCACTTCGGCGCCAGCTATTGGGTTGCCATTAAAGTCGAGTATCCGTATCCCACATTCTTTCGGCACCCTAAACAAATAATCACCAAAGAAGCCTCTATGCATGCCTCTCTGCCAGTTCATACCGATAGCCGTTACCTCTTCGAACGCATGCGGTCCATGTCCACGCATCATCCCCTCATACGGCACCGAAAATCCCACATCAATAAGCGCGCCAGTCTTGTCCCTGGCAAAAACCCTGAATCGCGCATGGTCAATCGTATAGTAATCAATAATCCCAAGCTGATGCCCCAGCTCATGTATCAGACCCCAGTCAATATTCTGTGCGCGCATAGGATATTCGTTCCAAGGCGAAAGCCCCCACTTGCCTTCGTTAAGCGCTCTTCCCTCAGCATCCCTGCCAACCATCTCGAACTTATCCTGATAGACATCGTCAGGCAGGAAGATGATATTATCCAAACGCACTCTTTCTAAACAACCCTTCGGCGAGCCCGGGTAAATGGAAGCCGCAAAGAGAAAATTCATAACCTGCAGATGATATTGAACCCAGTCTTCGCACGAAAAAGTCTCAACCATATTCATCACGTTATCGAAGCCTGCTCTAGTACTCTCAGCAATGACGAAAAGCAATCCCAAAGAATCAGTGCGATCGGTATGGCTGTTGTTCCAGACCGCGGCGTCACTACCACCAGGTATAACCCTGAACGTAACAGTGTGCTCGCCATCCTGCCAAATCCAGTTTTGGTCAATCACTGCTTCAGCACCAGGCGCAAGCCCTTTATGCGTGCCAGAAGCCAAAAGTCTGCCGTCTATCAGCCATTCGTATCTGAATCCACCGCTTGCAGAAACACCCTTGTTGACTACATGCGCTTTGAAAGTTGCCTTCGTGCCTTTGGGTGGCCAAACAGGATCCGGATTTGGTTTGGTAATCCAGATACCTTTCGCTTTTTCGTCCCAGCTTACATTACCATGATTGCTTCGATACCGGGGAAGTCGTTCTATAAACGTTACATCAAGGTCTGGAAGGTTTGGCTTTTTGGGAGTCTGAGCGCCCCACGACAATGTAATCTTCTTAGTGGCTGCGCGCGAGACAATATGACGTCCCTTTTCGTCTATGATGCACAAGTATGGACCGTAGTCCAAAACCTTGCCTTTGAAAACTGTGCCGTTTTTCATCTCGACAATGTCAAAAGCTTTGAACTTGCCTGGAGCAAATGCGGCTGTGTCAACTTTTTTCAGCCAATCAATCAGTTGAGCTTTCGACTGCTCCATCTGTTTTGCCACAGCAGGTGGAACTTTTTCGTTAGACTCAAATCCATAGCCAGGCAAGATTGTGAAAATACATATACCGACAACAAAACACACCAGCAGTCTCTTCATAATACGACCTCCTCATTTTATTTCCAAAAATGCAATGCGAATTATCTTACTCAACCACGATGCGAAACACTGCTGCACACGTAATCGGATTTACTGGGCAACTACTTGAATTCCTGCCCATTTTTTACAAATCCATAGACAAATATCAACAACAAAATCACACTACACTTGAGATGTATGCTAGCAGCATAGTAACATGCACTTTACTGGTACATCGTCACATTACTTATTTTGAGGGTATCAATCCATGAGCAATGTACTGATTATAGGTGCAGGTAGCATAGCGCTGCGGCATATTGCGGCTCTGTCCAAAATTCCCGAAGTCAAAATTGTTGGCGTGTGCGATATAGTGCGCGAGAAAGCCGAATCCTTAGCAGCACAAACAAACGCGGAGGCGCTGACCAACTTTAAGACGGCAATTGATAAACTCAAACCTGACTATGTAATACTGCTCACGCCGCGAGGGTTCAGGGAACCTGTAATCAACGCTTGTGTGGAGAGTATGACGCCAATCTTCATGGAAAAGCCACCGTGCGACCGTATCTCTACCGGCGAAAGAATAGCTGAAATATTGGAAACGTCCGGACTTATACACACTGTAGGCTTTATGCGCCGCTGGAACGATGTGCTAAATACTGTGCTTGCCCAGATATCAAGTCAGATGATATCAACCATCGAAATTTCTTACCAATGTCCATTTGCAACATCTCCGGTGTGGCAGTCATATCCTGCGCCATATCTGGTAGAACAATCAGGAGGACTTGTAGGAGATCAGGGCATACACTTTATTGACATCTGCCGGTATATTACCGGTGCAGAACCATATGAACTATATGCGGCTGGAACTAACCAAATTCTGCCAATATCGAAGAATGTAACCACTCGCGATACAGTTTCATGGTGTATGATCATGACAAACGGCACAGTGGTAAGCCATTCTCACACCTGGTGCGCACCAGGATGGGCATGCAATATTCGGATTGTTACTGATAGAAGCATTGTTTCATTAGACATGTTCGGCGGTACTGCTACAGGAATGATAAACGACGAAAATTTCAACTACCAAAGCCAAACTGATGAGTTTGAACTGGAACACAGAGCATTTGCAGAAGCTGTGAAAACTCAGGATATGTCCAATGTGCGCTCACCTTACAAGGACGCTCTGAAATCATTCCGTATCGCTGCCGAAATCAACCGGCTACTTTACGGTCACACAACAGAATTGGACTGATTAAGAACTCTCATTCGCTCGTTATAATACTCGCTGTAGCTCATTATCCTAACCCCAAGCTCACGAGCGCGACTCAGCAGAGCATCAATAATACCCATGGCAGGATCCTCACGTATAGCGCTCCAATCATGATATGCCAAGCTCAGAACGAGATCCTTTTCGGCTGCTTCTTCCAAAAGAGACACTTGGTAATCCTCAAACCCACCAGCATCTGACCATCCATGCTCTTGTCTCCAAAGACAGTCCTGCCAACCGTGCACTGGAATCTCCAACATTGCCGGAAAGCCTTGAGGCGCATATGTAAAAGGCTGTACATTTAGCTCCACAGGCTGCCAATCGTATTCGTTGCGTGCATAGCTTCGAACAAATCTAATGCCATTTTTGTACAAAAACCTGAGTAGATCCGGTCTATCAGAAAGCCCTCTGTAGTACCCGAACGGCGTTGTAAGCCCAATTGGTTCTACACCGAGAACCAATCTTATCACCTGCAAACCAAGCGTCACCTCACGTTTTATGCGTTGAGGCGAACCGGCTCTAAATACCGTAGTCTTGTGCCCATCGAACTGACACACTGTTTTAAGCAGCACATGTGAGTAAGTATGCGACTGGATATCGAAAATGCCTGATTCAGCAGCAGACTTAAGTGCATCAGTGTTGAACTCAAGTGTCTTTCCTACAACAAACAAAGAACAAGGCGCCTGGTGCTGCGAGTGTACAGCAAGCGCAGCATCGAGAAATTTCTTCGTGGTATCACTGCCAGGCGTCATACATTCTACATCGTAACCTATAAGAAGAACTGCCAAGTTATATACCCCTTCCTAGAATAAATCCTGTCTAGGCTCGAGCTCTATCCGCCACAAATCGGAAAGATTTTCAAACACCTTCTGGAATGCATCCCTATAAACCGTCATAACATTAAGTCCGTTCGGCGGATAGATTGGTGAGTGCATTACCAGCGAGCTATCAAGCACAGTGTTGGTTACTGGATACTCAGCAGGATCATAGTTCACACTGCCGCCTGCGTAATGGGTGCACGTCCAAGGGCAGCCTTTTCCATAACCTTCACGAAGCTGGAAAAGCGTCTGGGCAGGAACCGGGAAATTCTGCCAAGTGAAGACTTCCACCCCCTCAGCCTGCAGTGCCTTCATCACACGCTCCTTGAATTCACGCACCGGCATATCAACTCCACAGGCTTCGGGATCAAGCTTAAACCGATAAAGATGATACACATGAGTTCTATCCGCAGGACATTTCGGCGGAATAATCCCGGGGATTTTTGCAAGTTCAGCCGAAAGCCATTCAGCATTTTTTACTCTTATGCTGTTCTCTGCATCCAGTCTAGCCAAGCCGCTCCGCGCAAACGCCGCCGGCATTTCCTGCATCCGATACATCCAACCCATTCCATAAGAGTTGTAGGATCGCGCTCTACCCTTAACTATCACCTCGCCAAACGTTCTAACCGACTTGGCACGTCGGTAAGTATCCTCACTATCAGTATTGAATAACCCCCCTTCTCCGCCTGCCAAATTCTTCGTCGTATTTAAACTGAAAGCAGCACTGTCGGCAAGTCCTCCCACCTTTCGCCCCTTGTAAGTTGCGCCATGCGCCTGACAAGCATCCTCTATAACTGTAAGACCGTGCTTGCGTGCAAGTGCAAGAATCTCATCCATATCTGCAGGCAGTCCATGCAAATGAACGGGTATAATTGCCTTTGTGCGCTCAGTAATCCGCTCTGCTATCGTCTGTGCTGTAACGTTAAATGTATCTGGATCAATATCGGCAAATACAGGGATCGCATTATGATGAAGAACACAAGAAGCAGAAGCCAAAAAAGTGAGTGCACTGGTTATTACCTCATCACCAGGACCTATCCCTGCCGCAGCAACAGCCATATGAAGCGCAGCTGTTCCACTGTTCGTAGCGAGACAAAACCTGGTTCCAACATACTCCGCCCATTCTTTTTCCAACGCCGCAGTTTCTGGGCTATCCTCTCCCCACAGTATCCCTCTATCCAGCACCGCCATCACTGCCGCTTTATCTTCCTGTGTCACATTTGGCCAATGAACAACCAGCCCTTCAGGCACCACACTGTCTCCACCAAACACCGCAAGCTTTGACATCAAAATACCTCCCTCATACGAGCCATCACATCAATAATACACGACATTATACAAAACAATCAGCCCATCACTCTGCAAATTCGTAGATAATATTAGTTATATGACCACGCCAATAAGGCTTTTCGCCATCAGGAGTCAACCAAGCCACTTCGCCGTCTAACGGTATTCGCATGCCGTCTCTAACAACATAATTCCAGAACCTTCCCTTCCAAGCGGTAGGCACCACAATGCCGTCTATAATCCTACCGCGTAACTCAGCAGCCAACTGTAGCAATACGGATTTATGAGATTGGCAAGCGATGGTGCGCAGGGACGTCCTTTCAAAAGTACAGTATAATGAGTAATGTAGACTAAGTAATTTAGCAGGAGGGGAGATGCTGTGAAACTTAGAATAACAGCAATAATGGTATTAGTGTTGTTGGCGGCTGCATCTTGCTATGCAGCAACCAGCTCTTCTTCGTCTGGAAACGACAAGCCGAAACCGGTGGAAGTTCCAATGGCTGAAAGACCTATGATTGCGGTAGTGGCGTTCGATGATGGTTCGCTGCAGAGGCAGTCATGGTGGGGAAGCAGCTGGAATATAGGCTCAGGCCTTGCCGATATTCTTACTACGGCGCTTCTTGAAACCAATCGGTTTAGGCTCGTAGAACGCAGCCTACTTGAGAGTGTTATGAAAGAACAGGATCTTGGCGCCTCTGGACGCGTAGACCCAAAGACAGCGGCTAAGATTGGCAGTATAATCGGCGCTGACTATCTGATAATGGGCAAGGTTACGCAGTTTAGTTGGGATACCAAGAGCACCGGCGCAGTGATACCGATAGGAGGCTGGGGCGGCGTAGGCGCATCAAAGACAAAGGCTCGTGTGGGTGTTGACCTGAGAGTAGTTGATTCGACGACTTCTGAGATACTCGGAAGCTACAATGGCTATGGCGAAGAATCGAAGGGCAAACTGGTTGTTGGACATCAGGATATCGGTGGATTCGCAATAGGCAGCTCAGATTTTATGAACACTATTCTGGGGATGGCAACTCGAAAAGCTATCAACGCATGGGTTGAGAACTTCTGCAAAGCGGTTGATTCCAAGAAAATCACCCTTATAGCCAAAAATAAGCCTCGTATTCACCCGGACGGCATAGTTCTTAATGTCGAAGGCAATACAATTATAGCCAACACAGGCACAGTGAAAGGCTATGCAGTAGGCGACAAGGTTGAGATACACAGGAAAACCAAAGAATTGAAAGATCCTGAAACTGGCGAGATCGTAAAAGTCATGACCGATCTTATAGCCACAGGTGTTGTTACGAAAGCAGAAGAAAAAACCTGCGATATTACATTCACCGCAGTCGGTGACAAACAGCCTGCCGAAGGAGACATAGTGAAGTTCGTATCTTCTCCAAGCACAAGCGGCTCATAGAACAAAAATAAAAGCGGCAGATTATTATTCCCATTGCAGGCAGCAGGAAGATGAAAGCTAGAAAATAGCTTCTTGACTCCTGGGGTTTCAATCCGTATGATATGCCTGAAAACTGCGGCAGGAATTATCTGCCGTCTTCTTGTGTCCGACGGAAGGAGATGATTGATTTGCGATATTGGGCGCTCATCTGTGCGCTGTTAGTATTGGTTTTATTTGCCGGCTGCGGCAAAAAATCCGACGTTGTGCTGATAGGCGAATATGGGCCGTTTCAAGGTCAGATAGCAGACTATGGCACATCGGTTCACAGCGGCATTATGTTGGCAATTGAAGAGATAAACGCTCGCGGCGGGCTGCTGGGCAAGAAGGTTGAACTTGAGAGCGAAGACGACCGCGGCGAGGCGTCGGAAGCGCGCACTGCCGTTGAAAAACTCATCACGCGCGATGGGGTTGTGGCAGTTATTGGTGAAGTGGCAAGCACAAACACTATGACCGCCGCTCCTGTGGCTCAAACAAACAAGGTGCCAATGATAACCCCTGCATCTACAAACCCAAAGGTTACAGATATTGGCGATTACATTTTTAGAATCTGTTTCACTGACGATTTCCAGGGTGCAGCGTGCGCGGCTTTTGCGGCAGACAATCTGAAAGTGAAGCGAGCCGCAATTTTTAGAGACGTAGGCAGTGACTATAGCAAAGGATTCGCTGCGGCGTTCAAAAAGGTTTTTACGAAAAAGGGCGGAGTCATAGTAGCAGAGTCAACCTACACTGCAAGCGACTCAGACTTTAAATCGCAGCTTACAACCATACGAAGCAAGCAACCGGATATCATATTCATTCCTGGCTACTATGAGCAGGTTTCGCAGATAGCAGTACAGGCAAGACAACTTGGGATAAAGGTACCGCTTATTGGAGGCGATGGGTGGGATGCGCCTTCGCTGCTTACTACTGCAGGCGGCGCGCTTGAAGGCTGCTACTTTAGCAATCACTTCACGCCGCTTGATAAAAGCACTACGGTATCGAACTTCGTGAAATCATATCGTGCGAAGTATAAAAAAGACCCGAATGCACTCGCCGCTTTGGGATATGACGCCGCTTGGATTCTCGCTGAAGCAATTAAAAGAGCGGGGTCAACCAATGGCGATGCGATACGCAGAGAACTAAGCAACATAAAGGATTATCCAGGCGTCACCGGCAAAATCACCATAGACTCGCATCGAAACGCCAGCAAACCGGCGGTGATACTGCAGATCAAGGGCAAGAATTTTGTGCCGGTCGCAACAATAACACCTAACCAAATCAAGTAGCAGTAAGTCAACCAAATTGCAGGCAATAGTCCAGCACGTTGTTAATGGCATAATGCTCGGGAGCATCTACGCACTGATTGCTCTCGGATACTCGATGGTGTATGGCGTGCTGCGGCTTATCAACTTTGCGCACGGCGATGTTTATATGGTCGGCGCATTCATTGGCTTTTATTCATCTCGCTGGCTTCGGCTGACATACACTAACGGGCAAGTAAACGAAATAACTCCTGCTGGGATGCTGCTTATAATCGCCATAGCAATGCTCGGCGCGGCGCTGCTTGGTGTCTTGATAGAACGTATAGCCTACAGACCACTCCGCCGCGCTCCGCGCCTTGCCGCACTCATAACCGCAATCGGTGTCTCGATGCTTCTAGAATACGGCGGGCAGATTGTGTTTGGCACCACGAAAAAAGATTATCCTTGGCTGGCGGGAACTGCTCAGTTGACAGGCACGGTGCAGAGCTTCGGCGGTATAAGCATAGACAAGGTTGATGTGATGATTCTCATAGTTGCGGCTGTGCTTGTTACAGCTCTTCACTTATTTGTTCAGCATACAAAACCTGGGCGTGCTATGCGTGCCGTGAGCTTTGATATGGAAACTGCAAGCCTAATGGGTATAAACCCAGATTCGATTATATCTTTGACGTTCATAATAGGATCGGCTTTTGCTGGCGCGGCTGGTGTGTTGGTGGGAATGCGCAACCATTACGTTGAGCCGCTAATGGGACTGACTGCAGGGATAAAGGCTTTTGTGGCTGCGGTTGTAGGTGGAATAGGAAGCATACCAGGCGCAGCTCTTGGAGGGCTGGCAATAGGACTATGCGAAGAAGCAGTGCGGGCGTTTTATCCCCAGATTACTGATGCGATGGTGTTTGGACTGCTTATTCTGATACTGTTGGTGAAACCTACTGGGATACTAGGCGGCGGCACAGTGGAAAAGGTATGAGACTAAGAGCTGGATCTGCTGTAAGATTAGTAGTTTGGACGGCGGTGCTGGCTGCTGCTGCGATGGCTGCAGGTGCACTGATTAAAGGACCGCTTGGGGGTTACTATTTCAGACTGCTCATATTATCAGGCATAGCAGTTGTTGCCGCGGTAAGCTTGAACATAATAAACGGTTTCAGCGGGCAGTTCTCGCTGGGACATGCAGGGTTTATGCTGGTCGGCGCGTATGCGTCGGCTGGGATTACTCTTTTTGCTCATCATTCCATAAATAGAGCATTCGATGCGGTTGGACTACCGGCAGGAGCCAGGACACCTGTTGAGTTTGCGATTGCGATGATTGCCGCTGCAGCTGCGGCGGGTGCGGTAGGACTTGTGGTTGGATTGCCTTCGCTCAGGCTGCGAGGTGATTATCTTGCCATTGCAACTTTGGGATTCGGCGAAGGAATAAGATCTATATTTGTAACTGTGGATGCACTTGGAGGCGCATCTGGGCTACATGATATTCCTGAATATACTACGCTTACATGGGTTGTGCTGGCAGCAATAGGCGTAGTAATGATGTCCCGAAATCTGGCGCTTTCTACTCATGGCAGAGCGTTATTCGCCATTCGTGAAGATGAGACCGCGGCGCAGGCGGTTGGGATAAACACGTTCAAATATAAAGTCCTTGCGTTTGTAATCGCGGCTGCTTGGGCTGGGATAGCAGGTGCGCTGCTGGCGCATTCAGATAAAAACATAGACCCGCGCAGCTACAGCTTTATGAAATCAATAGAGATAGTAGTGATGGTAGTATTAGGAGGAATGGGGAGTGTTACAGGGGCGGTTATAGCGGCAATTGGACTTACATGGCTTCCTGAGCTTCTGCGAGCCGCTGCTGTCTATCGAATGGTTTTTTATTCAGCGCTGCTGATTGTTATGATGATAGTCAGAAGACAGGGGCTATTCGGGCGAGCTGAGCTGAGCATCAGATGGATGGCAGAAACACTTCGCAGGATGACTTCACGCGCTTTAGGAGAAAGACGGTAGAAAACGATGGCGCTGCTTGAAGTTGACAGATGCACGGTGGCTTTCGGCGGACTTATAGCGCTGGATGAAATCAGTTTGAAGGTTGAACAGGGCGAGATTGTAGGGCTTATAGGTCCCAATGGCGCCGGTAAGACGACCGTGTTTAATATGATAACCGGCGTCTACAAACCTGCTAAGTGGCGCACGATGACCTCTGAAACAGAATCTGCCAGGCAAGTGCTGCCGACTGCAAGAAAACGTGTTCATTATGGCGATATTGTATTCGACGGAAAATCTATACGCCATCTGCAGCCGTATGAGATAGCATCAAGAGGGATCGCTCGAACTTTTCAGAATATACGGCTTTTTAACAATCTGTCTGTGCTGGATAATGTGCGGTCGGCTTGCCATGTGCATGCAAAGGCATCTATACCAGGAGCTATTCTACGCACGGAAGCTTATCAAAAAGATGAACGAAGAATCCTAAAGAGCGCTGTTCATCTGCTGCATGTGTTCGGACTCGGTAAATATAAAGACGAGATGGCGGGGAGTCTCGCTTATGGAGAGCAGAGAAGACTGGAAATCGCCAGAGCACTTGCCGTAGAGCCTAAACTTCTGCTTCTTGATGAACCTGCCGCTGGGATGAACGCGCAGGAGACAAGAGAGCTGGCAGAGCTTATAAAACAGGTTAGAGATGACTTTGGGCTGACAGTGCTGGTGATAGAACACGATATGCGGGTTATAATGAGCATTTGTAACCGCATTTATTGCCTGGACTATGGCGAAGTGATAGCACATGGTACGCCAGACGAGATAAAGAATGACCCACGTGTTATAGAAGCCTATTTGGGTGAGGGATAACCGTGCTTGAAGTAAAAGATATCAAAGTTTTCTATGGAGCTATACAGGCGCTGCACGGCGTTTCTCTGGAAGTCAGAGCCGGCGAGATAGTAACATTAATCGGAAGCAACGGAGCAGGCAAAAGCACTACGCTAAGGACAATATCGGGGCTTCTAAAACCTAGAAATGGAGAAATCTGGTTTGATGGAAAGCAAATAACAGGTCTGCCTGCACATAAAATAGTAGAGATGGGTATTTGCCACGCGCCAGAAGGCAGACGAGTATTCGCCAACATTACCGTAATCGAAAATCTTGAGCTGGGTGCTTATATAAGAAACGACCGCAGCGGCATACAGAAAGATATAGACCGAGTATTCGAACTATTCCCCAAACTCAAAGAGCGCGCCAAACAAAAAGCAGGAACTCTTTCCGGCGGCGAACAACAGATGTTAGCCATCGGCAGGGCGCTTATGTCGAAACCGAAATTACTACTTCTTGACGAACCATCGCTTGGACTTGCCCCTTTCCTTGTTAGGGACATATTCAGTATAATATGCGAGGTTCGTTCGCAGGGAACAACGATCCTTCTTGTAGAGCAGAACGCACGTCAGGCACTTTCCATAGCCGACCGTGGATATGTGCTGGAGAGCGGCGAGGTGGTTCTGTGCGACACGGCGAAAAACTTGCTCGGCAGTGAGCTGGTACGTCGTGCATATCTTGGTGAATAACTGGTCGGTAAATTTAGCTGCGGGACATTATGCAATGAAAACCCCTGTTCTTAGAGAAGTTCACGTTCGAATGGGCGCGCGTATGGGCGAATTTGCCGGCTGGGAACTGCCAATTGACTACGGAAGCTCGGTTGCCGAAGTGCGCGCAGTGCGAGAAGCAGTTGGCGTCTTTGATGTAAGCCATATGGGCAGGCTGACGATTGTTGGAAATAATGCAGCGGAAGGGCTACAGTCGCTTCTTACAAACGATATAAGTGTGTTGGAAGACGGCGGCGGACAATATACACTTATGACCAACGATAGAGGTGGCGTAGTTGACGATCTTATTGTATTTCGGCGGTCTGCGGACGAGTTTCAGCTTGTAGTAAACGCATCTAACCATGACAAAGACATCGCGTGGCTTAGAGATAGGATGCCGAAGGATGTACGGATCGAAGATAGAACGCTGCATACTGTGCTTTTTGCAGTACAGGGATCCAGCGCGAAAGATGTGCTGGCAGATGCCGGATTCGAAAACCCATACTCGCTACGACGGTTTCATATAGCTGATGGAACTATTAACAGGATTAGTGTGAGTGTGTCTCGAACCGGGTATACAGGAGAAGATGGCTTCGAGATAGAATGCAGAAAAGACGACGCTGAGGCTCTTTGGGATATAATAATGAGCGTCGGCAGCCGTTTCGGGATTAAACCATGCGGGCTTGCTGCACGCGATGTGCTTAGAACAGAAGCGGGACTACCGCTTTATGGACATGAGATAGACGAGAACATATCGCCAGTAGAAGCAGGGCTTATGAGATGGGTTAAACTCTCGAAGGGCGAGTTCTGCGGTAGAGCTGCAATTGCTACGGCTGCTCAGTCCGGCACGGCGCGGCGAATTATGGGTATAAGGATGGAAGGACGGTTTGTGCCCAGAAGCGGCGATGTTGTAAAATGCGCTGAAGGAGACGGAAAAGTGACCAGTGGTACTTTTTCGCCGACACTTGGCTGTGGTATCGCTATGGCATTTCTGCCGGCAGAATCAAAAATCGGCTCAGAGGTGAGCGTGGATATACGCGGAACTGAGCGGCTGGGATTAATTGTTGAGCTGCCTTTTTACTCTAGAAAAAACAAACCTTTGGAGGGGAATCAAAATGTATCCTGAAAATCTGAGATATTCTCAATCACACGAATGGGTGCGAGCAGAAGATGATCTTGCTACTGTAGGCATAACTGACTTTGCGGCTGAGGAACTGGGAGACATAGTCAACATAGAGCTCCCTGAAGTGGGTACTATGCTGACTGCAGGACAGGCTTTCGGCAGCATTGACTCCGTGAAAGCTGCATCAGAACTAATTGCTCCGGTTTCAGGCGAGGTTGTAGAAGTCAACGAAGATTTGGAGACCACTCCGGAGCTAGTCAATCAAGAACCTTTCGGTTCTGGCTGGATGATAATTATAAAGATGGAAGATCCTTCCGAGGTTGATTCGCTTATGACGAGTGATGAGTATGAGCATTTCATCGAAGCAGAGTAAAACTTCATACATACCAGCAACGGATGATGATTTAACCGAGATGCTCGGCGTCATAGGCGCAGACAATGTAGATGAATTATTCAACAAACAGATACCTGAGTCGGCACGATTTGACGCCGAGCTTAACCTGCCAAAAGGACTTTCTGAGCAGGAAGTAACCACGCTTCTCGAAAAAATGGCTGCCGAAAATCGCAGTCTGAAAGAGCTTGTGTGCTTTCTTGGAGCAGGGATTTATGATCATTATGTTCCGGCTGTTGTAGAATCAGTAATAAGCAAGCCTGAGTTTGTTACAACCTACACTCCATATCAAGCCGAAGCTAGTCAGGGACTGCTGCAGAGCATATATGAATATCAGAGCCTTGTGTGCGATCTTACTGGGATGGAAGTAAGCAACGCCAGCCTTTACGATGGCGGAACTGCTGTGAGCGAAGCAGCTCTTATGGCTTCATCTGTAACTGGCAGAACAAAGGTTTTGGTATCACAAGCGGTACATCCGAACTATAGAGCGGTACTTCGAACCTATCTGTTTGGCCGTGGGATTGAGATAACCGAAACTAACTACAAAAATGGGGTAACGGATGTCGAAGCGATTAAAGACAAACTGGATGAACAGACTGCGTGCGTTATTGTTCAATACCCTAACTTCTTCGGCTGTATAGAGTCTCTAGCCGATATTGCGGATGCGGCACATGCAGTCGGCGCTTTACTTGTGGTGTCTGCGGATCCTATCGCTCTTGGACTTATCAAACCGCCAGGGCGATTTGGGGCAGATATAGTGGTGGGTGAAGCGCAGGCATTGGGGCTGCCGCCGAGCTTCGGTGGTCCACTACTTGGGATTTTTGCCTGCCGAAAAGAGCATGTCTGGAAGATGCCGGGGAGACTGGTAGGAGCTACGGTTGATGCTGATGGCAGGCGAGCCTATACGCTGACACTTCAGGCTAGAGAACAGCATATACGACGCGAGAAAGCCACATCGAATATATGCACTAATCAAGCACTGGCTGCTCTCGCCGCTACAGTGTATCTGTCGGCGATGGGTGCGGATGGGCTGCGTCATACCGCCGAACTTTGTTTTCATAAAGCTCACTATGCACAGAGCCAGTTGATAAACAAAACCGAATGCGAAGCGCCTTGGAGCACACCATTTTTCAAGGAATTCGTTGTTCGCTTGAGCAAATCTGCTGCCGAGACGAACGAGAAACTCTTGCGCCGTGGGATTCTGGGCGGACTTGACTTGGGAAGGTACTATCCTGAACTCGAAGGACATATGCTTCTTTGCGTAACAGAGAAACGCACTCGTGAAGAGATTGATCGCCTGCTGGAGGCGTTTGCTGAGTTATGAGAACAGAGCCGCTTATATACGAGCTTTCTAAAAACGGACGACGAGGCTGTACACTTCCTGATTTAGACGTGCCTGCGGCTGCGCTGCCTGAAGACATTATAAGAGATGAGCTTAGGCTGCCACAGGTGTCTGAGCTTGACGTGGTGAGACACTTCACTCACCTAGCATTTAGGCAGATGAGTATAGATGGCTGCTTTTATCCGCTTGGGTCGTGCACGATGAAATATAACCCCAAAGTGAACGAACGTACGGCGGCACTTGATGGATTCAAATGTCTGCATCCACTCCAACCTGAAGACACATGCCAAGGCGCGCTCAGGGTGATGTATGAGCTAGGGGATTATTTAGCTGAGATCGGCGGGATGGACGCAGTAACCCTTCAGCCTGCTGCCGGAGCATTGGGAGAGCTGTGCGGCGTTATGATGATAAAAGCTTATCATTCTTCACGTGGCGATTCAGCGCGCAGGGTGATACTTGTCCCAGACTCAGCCCACGGCACTAACCCTGCAACAGCAGCTATGGCAGGCTTTCAGATAAGAAAAGTCCCTTCAAATGAGCGCGGCACGGTGGATATATCTGCTCTTGAGAGCGCTCTTGGAGACGATGTGGCAGGGATGATGCTCACTAACCCGAACACACTCGGAATATTTGAGTCAGACGTAGAGACTATTTGTAGGATGGTTCACGAAGCCGGCGGCTTGATGTACGGCGATGGCGCAAATATGAACGCTGTCCTCGGCAGATACAGACCTGGAGATGTGGGATTCGACGCAATGCATTTTAACCTGCACAAAACATTTTCCACACCGCATGGCGGAGGCGGTCCTGGCTCTGGTCCAGTTGGAGTAAAGTCGCATCTGGAGCCGTTCCTGCCTGTGCCTGTAGTGATCAAAGATAAAGATATGTACTCTTTGGATTACGATAGGCCGCAATCTATAGGCAGACTGCACAGCTTCTACGGAAACTTTCTAGTGATGGTACGCGCTTACACTTATATAAGATCGCTTGGACGCGAAGGACTTAGGCAGGCTGCTGAAAGCGCCGTAGTGAACGCAAATTACCTGATGGCTAAACTGCGCAGCGTCTATGAGGTGCCTTACGATCATTTCTGTATGCATGAGTTTGTAGCCAGCGCGTCTGAGCAGAAAAAGCTAGGCGTACGCGCACTGGACATAGCGAAAAGATTGTTGGATATGGGTTTCCATGCCCCTACTGTATATTTTCCACTGATCGTAGAAGAAGCACTGATGATTGAGCCTACTGAAACAGAAAGTAAAGAGACGTTGGACGCTTTTGTTTCAGCGATGCTTCAAATAGATCAAGAAGCACGAGAGACGCCGGACGTAGTAAAAACCGCGCCGCATGAGATGCCCGTCAGCCGAGTTGATGAAACTACTGCCGCTAGGAGGCCAAATCTGGCATGGACTGGAGAGTAATAAGCTATGCCGAATACGACGCCGCGCTCAATATGGCAATAGACGAAGCCATCTTAGAAAGCTGTATGTCCGGCAGATGCAATCCTACCATTCGGTTTTACGGATGGAAACAACCATCAATCACGATAGGCAGACTGCAGCGTGACTATAAAGCGCCCGACGGTTGGGATGGAGCTATAGTGCGAAGACCTACGGGGGGACGTGCGGTGCGACATGGGATGGATCTGACGTTTAGCGTTATTGTGGAGGCAGAGAAACTCGGTTCGCCCATAGCAGAATCTTACCGCATAGTTGGAGAAGCAACAGCGGAAGCGCTTAGATCGCTGGGAGTAGCAGCAGAGTTCATACGCAGAAGGACACCACCTGCATCAATCAGGGGGATTGACGACTGCTTCAAGCTGAGCACTGAGTACGAGCTTGAAGTCGCTGGCTCAAAAGTACTCGGCAGTGCTCAAATGAGGCGTGCGGGTTATGTGCTTCAACAAAACTCGCTAGCAGCAGCGCCTGGGATTGATTGGCCTCCAAAAGAAAAAATCGCAGAAGCTATCACAAACGCGCTAGCTAGAAGAATTGGATCGGAGTTCAAAATAGGCGAGCTTCTGCCGAGCGAAATAACGCGCGCCGAAGAGCTTGTAAGGACAAAATATGCGTGTGATGAATGGAATGTGCTATGCCGACTGCCAGAAGCTCAAAACGTATAATCAAGGCGCAAGCAGGTTCAGCGGATATATCGGAATATTGCGCAGCACCCAAAAAACTATTATCACAATAAACACAATCAGTGGAAACTTATGTCCCAAATCTAACTTCGGCACACGCCAGCTCGTTAGGCTGCGAAGAAACGAAAGTATGATCGCACCTGCTATAAAAGGCATAGCAACTACCGCAAGCAGATTAAATCTCAACGCCTGAATAATATTGCCATGAAGCAGAGCATGCATCGCCCTGGTAGATCCGCAACCTGGACAGTAAAGGCCAGTCACTGAGTGAAAGATACACGGCGGCAAAACATGAACTCTGCTTGGATCATAGATGTAAACCAGCCACAAGTAAAAAACAGCAGCCATAAAAACCACAACTGCAGATAAAATTGAAGCCGCTCGAGATGAAATCTGTGCTGTATCAGCTGTATTGTCTCCAGCACCACTGCTCACGGCACACCTCTTATCACTCAATCCAAACCTTATCAGCACCAACCATCTCAACAAGCTCATTTAGCAGTGCTTCGCTTGGATCCACTCTGCTTGAAAGACATATACAGGTGCGATCGCCATTGTCGCTCACATGCAGAAACACTTTACGATCTCCCGGATACCTGGCGATAATATCACGAAGCCGAGCAAGTGGCAGCTTCGCACTGCCTAAAACCCTTATATGAACTGCGCTGGCGGCAACAGTCGGAGTCGGCTTTTCACACGTCTCAACCTGAGCAGATGCAACCTTGGGTTTGACAGACTTTTTTGCATCAGTATTTATTTTTTCGATAGGCACAACAGTCTCAGCTTTGACAACTATCTCGTTTTCGCTCTCGCCCTGCCTGTTTCTATAATCCACTCGCCCACGCACAATCACAATCTTATCGCGTACCAAGCAGTCCACACATTCCTTGTACACCGAAGGGAAAACTGTAACAGAAACAGATCCGGTTAAATCTTCAATCTTGGCAGAAGCCATTCTCTCACCGGATTTTCTCGTCAAAAAGCTGCGAACTTCGGTAACAACACCGCCGATCACACATTCCTGATCCTCCATGAGTTCCTGCAGCTTATCAGCCGTAACACTAACCTCAACGTCGAGTATGTCTCGTACATGCCTTAACGGATGATCGGAAATATACAGTCCGAGCAAATCTCGTTCCATCTCCAAAAGTTCGTTCTTTTCGAACTCTTCAATATGCTTATAATGCGATAAATCAATATCATGAACTTCTTTCGCAGCAGAGCCAAAAAGTCCCACTTGACCATTAATCTTATCCTTATGAGCAGCCGCAGCCAAGCTCATCGCTTCATCGAGCATCTCTAAAGCCTGACGTCTATTTGGCACAATCGAAGAAAAAGCGCCGGCTTTGATAAGCGTTTCAATAGCGTTTCTGCCTACCTGGCTACATCCAACCACTCGCTCACAGAAATCAGTAAGAGATTTAAATTGTCCGCCTTTCTCTCTGGCATTTATCACTGCATCAACTACAGCACGTCCGAGATTCTTTATAGCCGCAAGCCCAAACCTAATCTTCCCATCCTGCACTCTAAAATCGGCATCGCTCCAGTTCACATCAGGCGGCAGTACCTCTATCCCGACTTTACGGCACTCTTCTATGTAAAACGCAACTTTATCTCTATTATCAAGATGGGTAGCAAGCACCGCAGCAAAATACTCAACCGGATAATTAGCCTTCAGATACGCAGTCTGATAGGCAATATGCGCGTAGCACACAGCATGAGCTTTGTTGAAAGCGTACCCTGCAAACGGCTCTATAAGATCGAAAATTTCAATCGCTTTTTTCTCAGGAATGCCTTTTGTCTTCGCGCCTGCAAGAAAATTCTGCCGCTGGCGCTTCATCTCTTCCTTATCCTTCTTGCCCATTGCACGCCGAAGTATATCAGCCTGTCCAAGCGTAAAACCTGCCACAGCGCGCACTATATGAAGCACTTGATCCTGATAAACAATAACCCCATAAGTCTCGCGCAGTATAGGCTCAAGCAGTTCATGCGGATAAGTTATTGGCTCGCGTCCAAACTTGGCGTTTATATACTTCGGTATATGCGCCATAGGACCAGGTCTGTAAAGCGCAACCATAGCTGCTAGCTCGGCGATGGAATTCGGCTTAAGCTCCTGTATATTGCGGCGCATCCCTGCGCTTTCAAGCTGAAAAACGCCCGTAGTATCGCCCCTACCCAACATCTCGAACGTCTTCGCATCATCTTTGGGTATTTTTTGCAGATCAATCTCTATCCCATAGTTGCGGCGGATATTTTCAACAGTTTTCGCAAGAATCGTCAGGTTTGCAAGCCCAAGAAAATCCATCTTGAGCAAGCCAACCTTCTTTAAGCTGTCGGCGTCATACTGGGTAACAACCTCGTCATGTGCTCCCTTCATAACCGGCACATGCTCGGTAAGAGGGTCTCTTGAGATGATAATTCCAGCCGCATGCACGCTGGAATGTCGAGATATGCCTTCCAACCGCTTTGCCGTGTCAATCATACGCCTAACGTCAGACTGCTGCTTATACAAATCAGCCAAATCCGGCACACTCTTAACCGCATCATCTATGGTAATTCCTGGCGCCAAAGGAATAAGCTTACAAACCTGATCTATAAGCTGCGCCTGGACACCAAGCACCCTTCCTACGTCGCGTATAGCGGCTTTCGCGCCAAGTGTACCGAAAGTAACTATCTGAGCCACCTTATCGGAACCATGCCGCTCGGTAACCCATCGGATAACCTCATCGCGTCGGTCATCCTGAAAGTCCATATCAATATCCGGCATCTCGCGGCGCTCTATGTTGAGAAATCGCTCAAAAGTAAGTCCAAACTCAATAGGGTCGAAGTCTGTAATATCCAAACAATAGCAGGCTAAGCTGCCAGCCGCCGACCCTCGAATCCCCATATAAATCCCCTGCTCCCGCGCAAACTTCGCATACTCTCTAACAACAAGCATGTAGCGGGAAAATTGGCAGGTCCTAAGAGTTTCTACTTCATATCGCAGGCGCTCTTTGTATTCTTCTGGCGCATCCGGCTTCTTGCGTTCAAGTCCCTCCCAACAAAGCAACTCCATATATGAGTCGTCGTCCATGCCTTCTGGAATAGAAACAGCCGGCAGCTGAAGACGCGAAAAATCAAACTCAAGATTGCACCGATCGGCAATCTCTAGAGTATTCTCAATCGCGCCCGGAACGGAAGCAAAGATGTCCGCCATCTCTTTTCCGCTCTTCATAAAAAATTCCTGAGTGCTGAATCTCAACCGATTCGGATCATTAAGCGCTGCCCCTGTCTGTATACACAGCAGTACATCATGAGCGCTTGCATCTTTGCGCTTTATGTAATGCACATCGTTAGTGGCAACCACAGGCACTTTAAGACGCGAGGATAAATCTATTAGCGCATCATTTACGATTTTCTGTTCCGAAATTCCCTGATCCTGAAGCTCCAGGTAAACATTATCTCTGCCGAATATCTCCCTGTAAAAGCCTACTTTATCCTCAGCCTTCCGAATGTCTCCAGAAAGACACATCTTAGGCACTTCTCCGGCTATGCAGGCAGTAAGAGCAATCAGCCCTTCGGCATGTTCAGCCAAAAGCTCACTATCAACACGCGGCTTATAATAAAACCCCTCCAAATGCGCCCTGCTTGTCAGCTTGAGCAGGTTGCGATAGCCGGTTTCATTTTGAGCCAGCAGCACAAGATGATATTGATCTGCATCAACGTGGGGGATCTTCGAAAATCGTGACTGTTGCGCCACGTAAACTTCGCAGCCGATTATCGGCTTTATGCCAGCCTTCCTACACTGTTCATAAAACCCAATCGCGCCAAACATAACCCCATGGTCGGTTATAGCAAGCGCGGGCATCTCAAGCTCAGCGGCTCGCGACACCAACTCTGGAATCCTGCATGCGCCATCAAGCAGACTGTATTCAGAATGCGTATGAAGATGAACGAAAACAGGATTATTCACTAACGCCCAAAACCTTTCAGCTCAACATATAGCGCGCTGGACAGACACATCGCCCAACATATAGTGCAGTCCAACCGACGGATATTCTAACACTGCGCGGCATTACTTTCAATGATAAAATTAGCAGAATTGCGGTAGATATGGTGAGTTTCTACCTAAAAACCGAAGAGCCGCACTGATTTCTCAACGCGGCTCTGCGGTCGGTTCAGTTTTTACTACCACCTCAGTCGGCGAGCGTGGACTCGATAGGTATCAAACCCAATCTTGTCGCACGCCGAAAAGCTTGGACTCTGTTCGATACCTGAAGCTTATCGTATATATTCGCCAGGTGGAAATCTACGGTACGCTTGCTAACGTAGAGGGCGTCCGCAACGTCTTTGCTGCTGCGACCCTCGACTACCAGCTTCAGAACCTCCAGTTCCCGCTTTGTAAGCCGAACAGTCCGGTTCTCCTGGACGTCGGGCATTCTCATAGCAGCCGCCATATACCGTGGTCTCCTTTCCCTGCTCGCCTCTCACATTATTCTTTCCACGTAATTTGCACGGTATGAGACACGAATTTGAAAAATTTCCGGATTTGTTTTGGGTAAGCGGCTGCAAAGATTCACACTCGCACAACTACCGGTTTGTGATCCGTTACCTGACTATCTACAACTCGAGCCTCAGCCACAGAAAAGCTGCCTGCTCCCAGAATATAATCCCGCCGTATATTGGGTGCACTTGATGGAAACGTAGGCAAATTACATCCACCCAAAGCCATCAAATCCACCAAACCTGCTTCATCAATCAATTTTCGTACCGCCTGACCGCTCTCAGGCTCACCCAAATCTCCACACAAAATGCGTGCATTTGGGCAAGAGTTCAAAATCTCCGCAGTCTCAGACGCCTGCTTTATGCGTACATCTGCATCGTCGCTCCACTGTGTGCAGAAAACGCTCAGCAGTCCGACCGGTGTTGATAAAAGCGCCTCTAAAAGTCCACCGATTGTAATAGAATATGCATTGGTATTGAGCACTTTATACTTGGTAAGCAGCAGATTGCCGGATACGATTGACTCATTTGCCTGATAAACAAATCCCATCCCCAATCGTTCACCCAACCACTTCGACTGACCAAAAAGCCGACCCATGTGGCCAAACCGCTGTACTACACCCTGCAAACATGCTATGTCAGCGTGTGAGGTACGTATAATATCACCTATTTTGGCGAGAAACTGCCTATCTTCAGGCCTTCTGCTGCGGATGTTGTAAGAGATAATTACCATAGATGGACTAGAGCCGTTCATCCAGATACTGCATTCGGCTCTATCATTGTGCCTATACCAGTATCCGTGAATATTTCCATCAAAAGCGCATGTGGTAGTGTACCATCAATAATATGCGTGCGCTCAACGCCACCTTCCAGTGCCTCAATGCACGCCTCAACCTTAGGGATCATCCCTTTATCTATCTTGCCTGAGCGTATCATATCCGCTGCTTCGTCAATGCTGAGCACACTTCGAATGGTAGAAGGATCATCTTTATCATCAAAAATCCCCTTCACATCGGTCATCATAATCAACTTAGCAGCTTTGAGCACGGCAGCGATAGCACCTGCAATGTGATCTGCGTTTACATTGAAGCTCTCGCCGTTCTCTCCAATAGCAACAGACGAGATAACCGGTATATAGCCATCATGAACGAGCGATTCCAATATACCTGGATTTATCTGCTTAACCTTGCCGACAAATCCCAAATCAGCTTCAGCCTCGTATTTATCAGCCACAATAAGATTGGCATCCTTGCCCGATATTCCTACCGCCATCCCACCAAGCGTGTTTATTATTGAGACTATGCTTTTATTAGTTTTGCCAGAGAGTGCCATCTCAACAATTTCCATCGTTTCGGCATCTGTAACCCTAAGCCCACCAACAAACTTCGGCTCTTTGCCGACCTTCTTCATCATCTCACTTATCTCCGGACCACCGCCATGAATAAGCACCGGATTCATCCCCACAAACCGAAGCAATACAACATCTCGCAGCACAGACCGCTTAATGTCGTCGTTCTGCATCGCATTGCCGCCGTATTTAATAACAACAGTCTTACCCGAATAACGCTGAATATACGGCAGCGCCTGAACCAAAATACTCGCCTGTTCGTATTCGTAATTCACTGCACTTTCACCCACACATGCCGTGTCCGTGGCCCGTCGAACTCGCAGAAGTATATCCCCTGCCACGTCCCCAACGCAAGCCTGCCGCCTTCGACAAACACCTGCACCGACGACCCCATCAAACTTGCCTTGATATGCGAATCGGCATTCCCTTCGCTGTGTGTATACCCCACGCCAGCCGGCACAAGCTTCTCAAGCGTTGATAATATATCACGCACAACGCTTGGATCCGCATTTTCGTTAATGGTAATCCCAGCTGTTGTATGCGGCACAAACACAGTTACAATGCCGTCAACAACGCCACATTCGCGCACAACCTGCGCCACTTCAGCCGTTATATCAATGAACTCCGATCTCCTGCTTGTTCGAATTGTAAGACTGTTCAACGCAATCTACCTCTCAATCGTTCAAGCAAAATCTTCGGGTTCTGCAAAAGAACCTCCTCAACTTCATCCTCGTCAAGCCCTGCGGACCGCGCTGTAGCTGCTGCCTTGTCCTTTGTGATTAGATCCGCCGGCGCGTGAGAATCTGTGTTCACCAAAAATTTCGCTCCAGCTTCCCTGCCAATCTTCACCACATGTCCATTAGACAAACTGTGCCCTTTCCTGCAGCTTATCTCAAGAAACACTCCGTTCTCTGCGGCGATTTTGGCATCTTCAAGAGTAATAAGCCCCGGATGAGCCAAAATGTCAACACACCCCGATGTCACCGCTGCATGATTCGTTCCCAGCTCCACAGGCTCAACAGTAGTTTCGCCATGAACTACCACTATCTCTGCACCAAATCCAACAGCCGCGTCAGCAGCCTCAGCAACAGCAGCAGCCGGAACATGTGTAAGCTCAACTCCAGCGAACACCTCTATCCCCCAGCATCTCCTGCCGATCTCGGCATCACGCTTTGCCTCCAGAATAACCCGCTCCATAGTAGAGAAACTGGCATGGTCGGTTATCCCAAGCGCGCTGCAGCCATTCACAAAACATCTGCGTATAAGCTCCATCGGCAGAAGCTCGCCGTCGGAAAGAAAAGTGTGGGTGTGGAAATCGCAGAGCATAGCCTACTACCACCTAGTAGAAAAGCGATGTTATAGACAAATCTTCGTGAACGCGTCTTATAGCCTCACCAAAAAGCGGCGCAACCGAAAGCACATTCAGCCTTTCAAGCTTGCCAGGTGGAGGCGCAGGGATTGTATCGGTGATAATGACTTCTTTTATCTCCTGCCTGCTAAGCCTATCAAACGCCGGCTCTGTTAGAACACCGTGCGTTGCAGCAACATATATCTCAGGCTTGCAGCCATGTTCCAATAGAGCATCAACACACTCATTAATGCTACCGCCGGTGGTTATAATGTCTTCAACAATAATTGGTATCTTCCCCTCTACATCACCAGCAAGATGAGTCATCTGGGTTTTTTGATGCTCAGGATGATACTTGTAGCCTACAGCAATAGGCGCACCTAGTCTGCTTGACACCTGCCGCACAGTCTTAACGCGCCCCTCATCAGTAGAGACAATGACTATATTCTGAAGCCCTTTCTCCTTTATATAGGACGATATGAGCGGTATAGCGGTAAGATGGTCAACTGGAATGTTAAAGAACCCTTGTATCGCGCCTGCATGAAGATCCATAGTAACAATGCGATTTGCGCCCGCTACAGTAAGAATATCGGCAATCAGCTTTGCCGTAATCGGCTCGCGCGGCGCATCCTTTTTCTCCTGCCTAGCATAGCCATAGTAAGGGATAACTGCAGTTATACTGGCAGCCGAGGCGCGCTTGAGCGCATCAATCATTATAAGAAGTTCTACAAGATTTGTATCTACAGGCGGGCATGTAGGCTGGATGACGAATGCATCAACTCCACGCACACTTTCACAAAACTTTACATAACACTCGCCGTCACTAAATCGAGAAATTGAAACCTCGCCAAGCTGCATCCCAAGATAGCCGGCTATAGCCTCAGCCAGCGGCCTATTGCCAGTACCGGCGAAGAGCTTCATGCCGTTTTTCATTCGCCCCTCCGTACCCAAAACCCAAAAAGAGAAATCCAGCCCATTAAATCCAAATCAGAAAACCACGCACCTGCCAGATTATACAATCAAAACAAAGTGCCGCGCAACGATAACAAAATCTTGAATCAAATCACGCCGAGCAGATTATCACAAAATCTGATGTCAACTATTAGGCGTGCCAGTCAACATCCTCAAAATCAACCTCATGCGACTCGATAAACTGCTTCCTCGGCTCCACTTTGTCCCCCATCAGAATCGTAAATATCTCATCCGCTTCCATCGCATCTTCAATCGTAACTTTGGCGATTATGCGATTTTCCGGATTCATCGTAGTCTCATGAAGCTGATCAGGATTCATTTCGCCAAGACCTTTGAACCGCTGCACGACAACGTCCTTCTGTCTGCCGAGCGATTTCAGTATTTCGTCGCGATCCTTCTCTGTTCTGCAATACCACTGTTTATCCTTGCCTGCGCGTATTCTGAAAAGCGGCGGCTTAGCGATATATACGTGACCATGCTCGATAAGAGGCGTCATATATCTAAAGAAGAACGTTAGCAGAAGCGCACGAATATGATCACCATCAACATCAGCATCAGTCATTATAATAACTCTATGATAGCGAAGCTTGGAAAGATCGAACCTTCCTGCGTCCTTCCCATTGCCATTACCGTTCCCATTTCCGTTTCCATTCCCATTGCCGTTTTCGTCTTCATCGCCTTCTGAAACTGCATCAGCAACAGCGCTCTTTGATATGCCAGTGCCAAGTGCGGTTATAAGCGCTTTGATTTCTTCGTTCTCAAGCGCACGATCAATTCGCGTCTTCTCGACATTTAGAATCTTGCCTCTAAGCGGCAGAACTGCTTGATATCTGCGATCTCTGCCCTGTTTTGCCGAACCTCCTGCCGAATCGCCCTCCACAAGATATATCTCACACTTAGAAGGATCCTTCTCTGTGCAGTCAGCAAGCTTTCCTGGCAAAGATGAGTTCTCAAGCGCGTTCTGGCGCTTTATAAGATCTGCAGCTTTTCTAGCAGCTTCTCTTGCCCTAGCAGCAGTTAGAGCCTTGTCAACTATCTTCTTGGCAACTTGAGGGTTCTCTTCTAAAAACTCAGACAACCCTTCGCCTACAATCGAGTTTACCAGACCTTCCACTTCTGCGTTAGTAAGCCTGATCTTGGTCTGAGATTCAAACTGCGGCTGAAGCACTTTAACAGCTATAACTGCCGCCATTCCCTCGCGCACATCATCGCCTGAAAGATTCGGCTCTTTCTCTTTGAGCGCTCCAATCTTTCTGGCATAAGCGTTTATAACGCGCGTCAGGGCAGTCTTAAACCCTGATAGATGCGTACCGCCTTCAGTAGTGTGTATATTATTCGCAAATGAGAAAATGCTTTCCTGAAAAGTATTGTTATATTGAATCGCTATCTCTACTTCGGTATCTTCGCGCTTCCTGCAGATATATACTGGCTTGTGCAATGGGTCTTTATTCTTGTTTATATCCTGAACAAACGCAACAAGCCCATCCTTGTGATGAAACTCCAGCTTCTCACCGGTATTCTCATCCGTAAAAGTGAGCTTTACCTTCGGATTCAGATATGAAAGCTCCCTAAGCCTCTGAACAATTACATCGCGATGATACTCAATAGGCCCAAAAATTTGCTCATCGGCAAGCCAAGTAACCTTCGAACCAGTACGCTTGCTCTTTCCAATAACAGTAAGCTCTGTAACCGGCTCGCCGCGCTCAAACCTCTGATGATATACCTTGCCGCCTCTACAGACTTCCACCTCCAGCCATTCCGAAAGCGCGTTAACCGCAGATACGCCTATCCCGTGCAGACCACCACTGAACTTGTAACCGCCCTGCTCAAACTTGCCGCCTGCATGCAGCATCGTAAGCGCAACCGTCACACCAGGCAGACCTGTTTCCTTGTTTATATCAACCGGAAAGCCGCGACCATTATCTATAACAGTCAAGCTCTTATCCTTGTGCAGAATAACGTCTATCTGATCGCAGTAACCTGCCAGCGCTTCGTCTATACTGTTATCTACAACTTCGACGAACAAATGATGCAGCCCCTGCGAACCAGTGCCGCCAATATACATTGCCGGACGACGACGTACGCCTTCCAGCCCCTTAAGCACTGTTATCTGGTCTGCATCGTATCTGCCTTCTACCTTCTCAGTCTCGAGGTTGGATTCTTCCTGTATCTCGCTCATCTCTTCGTCAATAGCCAATTGAAGCTCCTATATTGGAGAGTTTTATCAGCAGAACCGCAGCGAACCTCCACAGCCGACACGTCTCGGCACCGGTCACACCGCGATCCCAAACGGCAGCTAGAGGACGCTGAGAACACATCGTCGCATTCCAGCCAAACGCTCACCGCTTTCAGACAAGATATTTTAACACTTAAAGCACATCTCGGTCAAGCACAACCAAGCCTGCTTTTACTTCCAACGCCGATATGGTAGCCCAAGCTCCTGCAGTCGCACCCGCATAGCAGCTGAAGATACACCAAATCGTTCAGCCATTATTGCAACCCTGTTTTCACGATTGGCACTAAGTTCGCCAAACCAAAGCCGCACCATATCCTCCGGCATCAAAAGCAGCGCAGCGAACCGATCGCAAGCCCTCTCAAGCATACTCCTGCTTGTATCAGCACCATCAATAAAAAACACCCTTGCCCCTCGCACAAATCTGCCGCTTAACAGATGGTGCCCAATCTCATGTGCTATTGTGAACCGCTGTCTCGACAACGGTTTAAAAGGGCTTGAGTTAACTGCCACAACAGGCGGAACACCGGGAATCCGAATATAGATCCCATCAATCTCTTCAACAAACGGCTCGCGATACAGCCTTATCCCCAGCCTGTCTGCCACTCGTTCCAAATCCACCGGCGGTGTCAGAGCAAGCGCATTCCACGCCTGATAAGCAAACCGCTCGGCTTCGTCCTCAAACCTAACAGATACCACAGCTTAACTCCGCTCGCCATACTCGGCTTGAATTCGACGAACAAAATCCAAAATCTGCTTCTTGCCTTCTTCCGGTATGCTGCTATGTCCTCTAAGCGCAAACTCTACAGCCTTCACAGCATCCGAGCGGTCCGTAAGCGGCGCATAACCAGCCGCATGCCGAAGTTCATTCTCATCAACACCATCAAACGACGCCGCTATCCGTGCGATTACTTCTTCAGACGGCACCCTTCCATCCGCCATATCCTTCCAGTAAGCAGCGCTGATTCCAGACATAAGCCCAGCCGCTCGAAAAGTAAGCCCTCTGCTCTTTAGAATATCTCCTATCAGCCTGCCAAACTCTTGAGATACTTTGCTCATAATATCGCCTCTGTTCACTATTATCTGACAAAGCGCGCCATGCCGTCAAGTTTTTGACTTTTCCAAACATAAATCCAAAGTGATTTTTCATCTAGCAAAAACAAATTCCCGCACTTATACCTGTTTGCTGAAAAACAAGTACTAATACCTGCCGAGTTTTATACATCCGGCACAGCTTATGCATCAGTCTAATAAGTGGGAGTGCAATTTGGATTGGAGGTGAACGCTTATGAAAGCCGCATATATAGCTGCTTTATCAATTCTTGCAGCGTGTTCGATTGGAGCACATTCATCAAGCGTCGCCTACACAAAAACGACTGTATGTTCAGTGCCGGTGCACGTTGTAACAGCTAACCTGAACAACAACAGCGTCAAAGTGACAGTGGTTATGCCGGCTAGAGGCAGAGGTAGCGCAGAGCCAGCCTCGAAGCTTGTGTCGCGATCCAGTCCACGTGCTGCGCTCACAGGCACTTTTTTCGACACAAAATCTCTGCTTCCTACTGGCGACATAGTTATAAATGGAGTGCGTGCGCACAAAGGCTCAGTCGGCTCAGCGCTCTGCGTAACCAAAGATAACAAGGCAAAAATAGTCCCTGCCAAATACAGAAACCACTACGATGAAGGCGCTTTTGAAACAGTGCTTGCCGGTGGTCTTACGCTGGTTTATGACGGAAAAATATCTCTCAACCCTCGCGCAGAAGGTTTCTCAGACCCTGCTTTGTTTAGATACAATCGCCGTACGGCAGTAGGTGTGACCAAGTCAAACAAACTGCTTATGGTGTCGGTAACAAAGCGTATAAGTCTGAATAAACTCGCAAAAATAATGAAAGAACTGGGGGCTTACGAAGCTATGCTGCTGGACGGCGGGTCATCTACTGCAATGTTTGCAAACGGGCGCTTCGTATGCGAGCCAACCAGACGGCTTACTAATCTGCTTGTGGTTTATGATACGGTAAACGCCGAAAATAACAAGAAAAACACCAGCCAAGCTCAAAGCGCGAATATTACAGCGGCAAAACCAAACATAGAACAGACCCTCCGCTGACCACTATACTACTAAAAATTGCACATGCTCTCTCCTGCTGGTATAATGGCTTGGCGGCTCATCCAAAATATTGGATAATAACCTCGTAAACGGTGGTGATGCTCGTTGCGGTGCCTTAGTCTAATCATTTTGCTGGCGTTTATCGCACTTTTGGCTATAACAGCCTACAACTATACACAAATCGAACACCTCAAGTCTCAAATCTCGAAGATGAAATCTGAGACAGCTAGTCGTTCAGCATCCGATGAGAACAAAGATATCAATGCTGCGCTGGAACGCGCAAAAACGCATTTATCAAACGCAAGAAAGCTTTCCGATAAAGGCGAAAAGATTAAAGCCGTGCACGAGCTGGATGAAGCCCTGCGGCAAGTTGAAGCAGCCTCGAATATAGCCAAAAAAGCTGCGTCTGATACTAGCGGTAAGCTAACAGAGACTTGGGAGAAAATGCGAAAAGAAACAAACAAAGCGCTAAAAGAATTATCTGAACAGATCGAGAAAGGAGGGACGAAACGTGACTCGGAAAATAAACGTAATTAAATTGATAACTGCGTTCGTCCTTACAGCGCTTGTAGCAGGGTGTAATACTGCAGGGCTTGTGTCAACACAGGATGAAATAGCAGTAGGTCGAGAGGCTGCGAAAGAAGTAGAGAGACAGTATCCAGTGAGCAAGGATGCTGCGGCTAATGAGAGAGTGAACAAAATCGCTCAGGAACTACTTGCCCATGCAAATCCAAGAAAAGGGATTGAATATCAGTTCAAAGTGCTGAACGTAGATGATATTAACGCATTCTCTCTGCCAGGCGGCTGGATATATGTCAACAAGGGACTTCTGGACGCGGTGAAAAATGACGATGACCAGCTTGCAGGTGTTATTGCTCATGAGATTGGACACGTTCAGCTCAGACATCATGCAAAGATGATGGGCAGACAGGAAATTTACGGGATTGCTATAGGCACGCTCACAAAAGGTAATACTCAGCAGTGGGCAAACATTTTTGCGAATTTGAACCTCCTCAGCTGGAGCAGGAAAGAAGAATATGAAGCCGACCGAGCAGCAATAGATTATACCTTCGCCTCGAAATACAACCCTGACGGTATTATAACGTTCTTTAAATATCTGATGTCGAAGAACAAAGAATCGCGTACGATGGCGTTCCTTAGAACACATCCGCTTACCGAAAATCGAATCGCGCGAGCGCAGGACTACCTTAATGCAAAACGAGCTGGAAAAGCGACTGGACAATAAAACTTGTGAAGAGGATGACTGCTTGAAGGTATCAGCGGTAGTACCCGCTTACAATGAAGGCAAAAGAATATTACCAGTGCTTGAAGCGCTCAAACAAGCGTCGCTGGTGGACGAGATTATAGTCGTTGACGATGGCTCGAAAGACGATACGGCTGAAGTCGCCAAATCAGTTCCAGGTGTGCGTGTAATAAAACTGGAGCAGAACGTCGGAAAAGGCGGAGCAATGAGAATCGGAGTGAAAAACACCGATGCCGACATAACTGTTTTCCTAGATGCCGATCTGATTGGAATAACTGGCGAACTTGTGGACTCCATAGTCAAACCTGTGATAGAAGGTAAAACCGATATGAACGTTGGGGTGTTTAGAGGTGGCCGCAAAATAACCGACCTGGCGCAGATACTCACCCCGTTTATATCAGGTCAGCGCGCTCTAAGAAGAGAAACATTTCTCCAGATGCCAGAAGCAGACGGCGTGAGAAGCGGCATAGAAGTGGCGCTAAGCAAATACTTTCGTGCGAAGGGACTCAAAATATCAACTGTAACACTGAGCGGCTGCACGCATGTGATGAAAGAAGAGAAGATGGGCTGCGTGCGCGGGATTGCGGCACGACTCAAGATGTATTATGAGATAGGCAGGATATTGCTGGATGGACGCACGATAATACGTCAAGCAGCAAACCGACAGAAAGCCAGGTGAGTTCTACACAAAAGCCTTACACTGAATTGACTTTTTCATGAAAATTCGATGTGATGGTTTGCATGTTCAGTTATTCGTGGTATACTATACCCAGTATTGTTATTTAATAGGAGGCGAAACAAAATGCAGCAATTGACACTGACACACACAGAAGGAATGCAGTTGGTTACCAATGTACGCGGACATGAGGTTAAAGTTGACCTGCCGCCGAAATATCACGGCAACGACACTGCTCCGACGCCGCCGGAGTATTTTGTCATATCGTTCGGCTCGTGCGTAGGAATGTATGCGCTTATGTACCTGAAGAACCAAGGATTGCCAACAGAAGGGCTTAAAGTTGAGTTGGAATGGGAAGAAGTAGAAGGACCTTCAAGAATCGGCAAAATCACAGCGAACATCACTCTTCCAGACGGTATAGAGCCAGTTCAGGCTAGAAACGCTCTTAAGGCTGCAGAACAGTGCAAGATACACAACACCTTAGAGTACAAACCGGAGATATGCGTTTCAATAGCAGAGCGTCCTGAAGCCTGCCTTTCGTAAATACAAAAATAGTGTTGGGCGAGGCGCACGCCTCGCCCAACATCATATTCAACAGCGTTAAAACTGCGGCTTAACAGCGCGAATGAACGCACTAGCAAAAGAATCTGCAAGTGCTGCAATTTGGTCTTCGCCAATTTCAGCACGCAGATCTTCTGATACAAGCCCATCTACGTCGGCAGCCGAATATGTCCTGAATATCTCGATGTCTATATCAGAAAACCCAGCTTCCTCCAAATACTGCTTATACTCATCCATAAGCAGTGCACCAGATATGCACCCAGTCCAGAGCGCAAAATGCCCCCTAAGCGACTCAAGTATTGGTCGAGTGAGCACAATATCAGCCACAGCGAACCTGCCGCCAGGCTTTAAGACTCTAAACGCTTCACTTAGCACACGCGGCTTGTCAACCGACAGATTGATCACACAGTTGCTTATTATAACGTCAACCGAAGAATCCGGTAGTGGTATATCTTCTATCTCACCCTTAATAAACTCAACGTTCGTAACGCCGGCTTTTGCCTGATTTTTGCGCGCCAACTCCAGCATCTCATCGGTCATATCGAGACCATAAACTTTGCCGCTCGAACCAACGCGCTTCGCTGACAGCAGAACATCAATACCACCTCCACTGCCCAAATCAAGCACAACATCACCAGGATTTATGTCTGCAAGGGCAACAGGATTCGCGCAGCCAGCCGACGCAGCAAGAGCCTCCAACGGTATCCCAGATGATTCCGCATCAGAATACAATGCCTGCGTAATTGGGTCATCGGATGCACCACAGCAGCAGCTTGCGCCGCGCGCAACCTGAGCGTACCTAGCTTTAACGGTGGATTTTATGTCACCAACGTCGCCTAATTCTCCTCCACCGCAGCAACACTTTCGCATATTATCAGCCATCTTCTTCATTCCACCTCCTAATCCTTGACAATCTCTATAGAAGCCGGAGCAGGCAGCGCCAATCCCGCCGCTACCTGCATCGCTTTGAATATGCCACATGGTACCACACAGCCTGAACAGCAGCCTTTAAGCACCGCCCGCACACGCTCGTGTATTACACCATCAAAACCCAATCCTATCTCGCTGTAACCATCCACCGACGGGAAATCTTCAGCGAGACTTTGTATCTTCTCACAATCACTCTCAATGCGAAATGTAACATTCTGCATATCATCAGAATCAGCGACAACAGTCGTCTTAAAACCGCAAATTCCGGCATGAATTGTTGCTCTAACCAATGCTTTAACCCCTTACTCACTAATCTGAAGACTGTGCTTGTTCACACAAGTGTTCCAAAACAGCCTCTCTTATTGTTTCAATCGACGGACTACCATCCAGTCCAACATTAGTCTCATACATACGGCACGTTAGCCCATAATTGGTGCGTTCACGCGCTGAGCGCTCCACATCTAGACCGTTTATACGTATTGTAGGCGAGCCTAGAAAACGAAGCCGTTGAGCATCTTCTGTTGAGTTTACTTCGGTCATCTCAACCTGTGCATCAATGTTACACTCCCGCAGAACAGTGCTAAGTCTCTCAAGCGCAACTTTGTATGATGGGCACGTTTTGAAATAAAGAAATTCTACTTTCACATCCAAATGATTCATCACAACAGTTTCCCTAACTTTGCTGCCTCCTTAATATAAATATAGCTGCCCATCTGGAACAAATTCACGCCTTTACTGTCTCAGTATATCCTTGCTCGTTGAAATACCTCTTCTTGAAATACAGCGCCACATTAACCAAGCTAATCAAAACCGGTACCTCGACCAAAGGCCCAATAACAGCCGCAAACGCCTGACCCGAATTAATCCCAAACACCGCTACCGCAACAGCTATAGCCAACTCGAAGTTGTTGCTAGCCGCTGTAAAAGAAAGCGTTGTAGTTTTAGGGTAACCAGCACCGGCTTTCGCTCCCATATAAAAACTAACAAGAAACATCACCACAAAATAAATAAGAAGTGGTATTGCTACGCGTACTACGTCAAGCGGCAGGTTGACTATGTAGTTACCTTTCATCGAAAACATAACAATAATCGTGAATAGCAACGCGATCAGCGTGATGGGACTAATTCGAGCGATAAACCGCTTCTCATACCAATCTCGCCCCTTAGTCTTCAGACCAACTATTCTGCTCAAAATCCCAGCTATAAATGGGATCCCCAGATATATGAACACGCTTTTGGCTATCTCACTTATGGTTACATGAACCATACTGCCTTTAAGCCCAAACACCGGCGGCAGAACTGTAACGAATATATAAGCGTAAACAGAATAAAAAAGCACCTGAAATATAGAGTTGAACGCTACCAATCCAGCTGCGTATTCAGCATCGCCCTCAGCCAAATCGTTCCATACGATCACCATAGCTATGCAGCGAGCTAGCCCTATCAAAATTAGCCCTGTCATCAAAGCCGAATCGCCGCGCAGAAAAGTAATCGCCAAAAGAAACATCAAAATTGGGCCCACGATCCAGTTCTGCACCAGTGAAAGTGCCAATATCTTGTAGTTGCGAAAGACCTCGCCAAGCTCCTCGTACCTCACCTTGGCTAGCGGCGGATACATCATCAAAATAAGCCCGATTGCTATTGGAATATTGGTTGTCCCTACAGAAAACCTATTCCAAAACTCAGCTATACTTGGAGCCAAATAGCCCGCTAGCACACCGGCTGCCATCGCCAAAAATATCCACAGCGTTAGATATCTATCTAAAAATGAAAGCTTTTTAGTAACTGATTCGCTCATATAGCCTCCCATCTACATTGTCGTAATATCTTCTATCAATCGTTCGACCCTCGATTTAATCTCATCACGAATCTCTCGCACCTTCTCAATCGGCTGTCCCTTTGGATCTTCCAATCCCCAGTCCTCTGTCTCCAAAAAAGACGCCGGGCAAGCGCCTCCTTGATGCTCCACATCATCCAGACTCACTCCACAGCCCATAGTGATAATCTTATCTGCACGATCTACCATCTCGAGAGTAAGCATCTTAGGACGCTGCAAAGTGATGTCATAACCTATCTCCTTCATCACTTCAACAACCGTCGGATCAAGTTCATCCGAAGGATTGGTTCCGGCAGATTCAGCTATAACCCTGCCTTCTCCAAGCTTGTTCGCGAAAGCCTCAGCCATCTGACTGCGGCCTGAATTGCCAACACAAACAAAAAGCACTCGCATCATTGAACCTTCCCTTCGCATTCATCAATGCAGCATTCAGAATCATATACAGCTTGTTTGCCGGGTGATCTCATCATTTCACTAATAGGATCAAGCACGCATGATCGTATAACCGCTGGATCAATCGAATAATATATCCACTTGCCGCATCTGCGCGTACGAAGAACACCCGACTGCCTTAGCTTGGCTAGATGATGAGATACCACTGGCTGATCCAGATCCAACTGCTCGACGATCCTGCAGACGCACAGCTCGCCAGCCGAAGCAACCAAGCTGACAATCCTGAGCCGAACCGGATCACCTAACGCTTTGAAAACAGACACAGTATCCATAGGCATATATGCACATATCTATATATGTTGATACGTATTTATTCTATTCCCACAAAAAGAGCGTGTCAACACTTTTGGCAAGAAAATTCTTGAAAAATCGCAAAAACTGCCGAATATTTCACCAGACTGCCATTGACAAATCGCTTGCGCAGCATAAAAACTGTAGATCACCAATCGTTTGATGAACTCTTGACGCTTTTTGTGCGACATGGTAGTGTAATAATGGCGCTGCCGGATAGCTCAGTTGGGAGAGCGACTGACTCTGGATCAGTAGGTCCTAGGTTCGAGCCCTAGTCCGGCAGCCAATTCTTTCAGTGATGCAACCTCATTAAATTCAAAACCATCACACTAGCTAAACATCTCTCACCTTCGAAATCAATGTGCATCACGAAGGATTAAGCAGCCCAAATATCTAACAATCAAGTATGAGAAAACCTGATAAGCCAAACGAACAACCCGAACCGAAAGATATAAAATCGTGGATTCAAGAGTGGGAACACTATTGGGACAAATATAGAGACTATTCTTATGAGCTTCCGCCAAACAGCATCGGAATGAATGGCCGTGACTTCCTGATGCATGTTCGCACAATGGAAAACGAAATTGCACGGCTGAAACACATCACCTCCGAGTTTGTGATGGGTTTTACGGAGCTTTACGACCTTGGACCTGCCGTAACCGTATTCGGCTCAGCGCGATTCGGCGAGGATCACTACTATTACAAACAGGCAATGGAAATTGGGAGAGAACTTGCGGCGGCTGGTTTTGCGGTTTTAACTGGCGGCGGACCTGGCATAATGGAAGCGGCAAATAAAGGCGCATACGAAGCCGGCGGTGTCAGCGTAGGGTGCAACATCGTTTTACCAAACGAACAAAAAGCCAATCCTTACGTTGACAAATCCATTGAGTTTCACTACTTCTTTGTGCGCAAAGTAATGCTGATGAAATACTCCTGCGCTTTTATAATAATGCCGGGGGGATTCGGCACTTTGGACGAGTTCTACGAAGCCGCAACGCTCGTACAGACGCACAGAATGGGACCTTTCCCGCTTATCTGCTTCGGAAGCGAGTATTGGAACAAAACTGTTGACTTCATACGCTATCTAGCAAAGATAAAAACAGTGGATATAGGAGACCTTGAACTGTTCCATATAACCGACTCGCCAAAAGAAGCGGTCGAGATAATAGTCCGATCAATCCCAAAACCTGTGCGCGAACTCCTCAAGCCGCAGGTCGATTCTCAGCACGAAACTGAATAACCACATCTAAATAGAAAGAGAGATTACATTGAAAGACATCATCATAACCCAAGATACTGTGTTTGAACCTGGACAGATTCTGAACGCTCGTATAATTATCCGGGCAAGCGGGATCACGATAGATGGCAATGGTGCGGCGCTTGTAGGACATGGAAAACCAGGCGATAGATCAACCTACGAAACCGCCGGTGCTGGAATCCTAGCCGAAGGCTGCTCAAATGTAACCCTGAAAAACATCAAGGCAAGCGGCTTCGAAACCGGACTAGTGCTCAAGGATTGTGTCGGATGGGTGGTCGAAAACTGTGACTTCTCGAACAACTACACAAACCCGGACTTTGGATGGGGTGAACTGCCTGCGCGCGGCGGAATAGTGCTGGTTGGAGTAAAAGCATCCATATTTAGAGGCTGCAAAGCGAACAATGTTTGGGATGGAGTCAATCTAACCAACTGCAGCGACAATGAGTTTGTAGAAAACGACTTCTCGCACTGCTCAAACGTCTGCGCCAAACTCTGGACATCCTGCCGCAACCGATTCATACGCAACAACCTTTCTTATGGACTTAGAATTGACCGATCAATCGGCGAAGTGCACGCACGCGATTCCGCCGGAGTTCTAATCGAAAGCGGATCCAACGATAATTACTTCTACGGCAATGACATAACCTACGGTGGGGATGGCGTGTTTATACGTGTGCTAAACGGATGGATATCCACAGGCAACGTATTCATAGAAAACGACACAAGCTATGGCAATAACAACTGCGTAGAAAGCTGGAGCCCACGGAACGTTTTTATCCGAAACAAAGCCAATCACGGCTCTTATGGGTTTTGGATGGGCGGCAGTGATCAAACAGTGCTTATTGGTAACGAATGCGCATTTAATGGGATGGAAGAAGAACACCAAAACGCACCTGTTACCGAAGATATAGGCTTTGCTGGGATAATTTTTTTAGGCGGCTCAGGCAGCCATACTATTATCGAAGGCAACTACTGCCACGATAACAACGGCTCAGGAATAGTACTGCAGGGAGACGTAAGAAGCGGAAAACGAAACATCCATCACGTAATAATCCAGAAAAACCGTCTCGAACGAAACAAAAAACCATATTATATAGAATGCGCTGACTGGGTGTTCATCGAACAAAACGAGTCAAAGGATAATCTTGGCGAGCCTGTCATTCGTGATGTAACCAGAGCCATCGAATCTAAATCTGGAATAAGTGCAGCATGTGCGCCTGTGGCAAAAATAACTGGTCCAGATATCGCGCGAGTTGGACAGCAGGTAGTATTCGATGCATCGGCAAGCTTCGATCCAAGCGGCTGCGATCTTTCGTTTGAGTGGGAATTAGACGAAGCAGTTTACAATACGCCGCGAGTCATCCACACTTTCAAACGACCAGGGTTTCATAGGGTTGGGCTCACGGTTACGAACGGCTCGCTCTCTGCGCTGGCATGGCGCGATCTGGTTGTTGCTGACGAGTCGTTTGAAGAAATAGGCACAGAGTACCAGTCCGCTGATTGGAAATTGGAGGCTGATGGAACCGGAAATGTCATTCTGACTGATGATACCGAAGCAATCATTGGCCGCTACTGCCTAAAATTAACCACAGAGAAATACAACGGCGAAAAAGTCGGATTATCATATCCCGTGCCAAATGGAGAACTAGATATATCCGGCAAGAACAAACTTGTCTTCTGGATTAGAGTCTTAACCCCGGATATCCCAGTCGAAAATGCAGATAACGGCGCGATCAAGATTCGGCTGATCTCTGAAAACGGAGCAATAGTCTTCAGTATACCAGCTTACACGCTCTGCTTCGGTATCTACAGCGAAGCGCGCTGGACTTGGAGCCGCATAGAGATACCTATAGAATCGGGAACCGATCTATGGAAGCGCGAAGTAATCGGCAAGCCGGACACAAAGCACGTAAACGCTTTGAGCTTTGAGATCAACAAAAGCGGCACAACATCATTCACAGCCTGGCTGGACGGGCTAAAGTTCGAGTAGGGAACCGGCTGGTGTAGTTTTGCATGCTCAAATCTGGGGAAGCATGTAACCGTAGGAAAACTCTTTACGTCAATATAGTCAGCAGCTCGAATACGCCGTATTGAAGCTCTGGCACCAAAAACGGCGGATGAGTTATCAGTCACTTGCGCAAATAAAAAGGAGGATTCAAAAATGAAACGAATCGTGACTGCGATCGCAATTGTGGCACTGCTGGTATCTGCCGGAGTAGTGCTCTACAGCCAGCAGGGACCAGGCAATCAGCCGGGACCTAATGTAACGCCGGGAACAGGCAGAGGCGGCACCAACACAGGGATGATGGGCATGGGTATGCGCAATACACCAACTGCGATGTCCGCCCTAACACCGCCGTTCATCATCTTCAACCCACGCGGACAGGATCAGTTGAACCTTACTGTTGACCAAAAGACAAAGCTCACAGCCGCGCTGGATGCCTATCAGAAGTCAGTGTCTGATCCAAAGGTTGTCGAAGCTGTAGAGAAGGCTCGCAAAGCGCTCCGTGAAGCTCTTCTAAACAAAGCTACTACAAATGAGCAGCTTGGCTCACTTATATCAGCAGCTAGAACAGCAGATAAGCCTATTATGGATGCACAGTTAACGCTCTGGAACTCAATAAGGACAATCCTTACCGCTGAGCAGCTAAAAAGCCTGCAGCAGATGAATATGACGCCTGGCGGCGGATTTGGCGGCGGTAACCGTGGAAATATGGGACCCGGCGGCGGCATGAATCGCGGCGGTATGGGCGGCGGTATGATGAACCGAGGGCAGAATCCCGGCGGGACACCTCCTCCGCCAACAGATGAAGAGTAAACCGTATTTCACAAACAAAAACTATTAGGGCGGCGTGCCGAATTTCGGGCAGCCGCCCTTTTTATTTGCAAAACCGATGAAGCCGCCTAACATCAACCTACACGCACCCTGGCTATTGTAAAAGCAACGGCACGAAACAACACTTCTATCGCTTTGTTGCATACCAATTACTTTGCATGCCGCCAGAAAAAGCAAACATGCTCAATCGCTCCAACAGACTTACCCAAAAAGATTAAGGAAGCTTCGCCAACTCTGCCTTGAGCCTGTCTATCGCAGCTATGCTGGTAGGATTAACTCCATAGCAAATAGCCAAATACACGCTCATAAAATCGCCCAGATAAAACCCCCAAAGCAGCTTCTCTAACGCATTTGCGCCTTCGACAGCCACATCATGCACAGGGAAATCCTCCGGTATTATCTTGGATGTTATCCTTATCCTCTCCGCTATCCGCGAAGTATCCGAAGCATCCCGAATAAACACAGCCGCAAAACCACCACTCTGCGCCGCAGCCCCTTCCCATCCCATAATCTCATTATGATTGAACTCCGGCAGCACATTTGCGAAAGAGTGAGCTTTGGCATTCTCATTTATCTGACATTTCCATCGAAACGCAGTTACACCGGTAATACCAACCGAACCATAGATTAGCGGTATCTTGCCAAACAAATCCAAGGCAAGCTGTTTTGCACGATTCCCGCTTGAGCCTGACTCAGGTCTCCACTCCTCTCTTGCGTGCTTGAGTAAATCTATCGCGCCCGAAAGCTTATCCAAAGCGCCACGCGCTACACCAAGTTTCTCGAAAACAAACATCATCGGCACGAACATGTAACCAGTTGCCGAACGCGGCGGCTGTCCACCAGGCACCAAAACCAAATCCACACCATCCCTGCGCGCATTCTCCGCAAGCTTTCCGCCGCTTGTAATGCACACCACCTTTGAGCCGCGCCTGCGTGCATCATCATAAGCCGACAAAGTCTCCTCCGTATTGCCGGAATAGCTCTCGCATATAACCAGCGACTTCGAACCTACAAACGCAGGAAGATTATAATCGCGATTTGTGAGCATAGCACACCCGAGCACATCTGCATAAACAGCAGCCGCCATGTCCCCAGCGATAGCCGATCCTCCCAAACCGCACACAACCACCACATCCGGCTTTCCATCAAGCCCGGACTTCGGCATCCATTCCTCTGCCAGTCCAGCCGCTCTCTCGCACTGCTCAGGGAAACCAACCACAAGATCAATCATCCCCTGCTTGTCAATCTCTCTCATTCGATTAAGATCATCAATCACAGCCGCACTCACTTCTTTTACCCTCCATAGCCTTATCCTGCATAAAATAAAAACAGCGAGCTGCCGATCGCATAGCTACTCCCGCAATCGAACCCGCAGCTCGCCGCCCATTTATTTATCCCACTCTATTCAGCCACAAACGGCAGTAGAGCAATCTCTCTTGCGCGTTTAATCGCACGAGCCATAACCCGCTGATGCAACGCACAGTTTCCTGTTGTTCTCCTCGGCAGTATTTTCCCTCTGTCTGATACATACTTCCGAAGTTTCACAACGTTCTTGTAGTCTATAAAATCAACTTTATCAACGCAGAACTGGCAGACTTTACGTCTTGGACGCCTGAATTTGCCTGCGTTGGACTTTTTCGCGCTAGACATATTTCGTCTTTCCTCCATTCTTATTCGTCAGAGAATGGGTCACTTTCAACATCATCAGGCTGATATGCCAAATCTGCATCAGCAGACCCCACAGGCTCCTCAATCGGCACCGATGGAGCCGCTTGATCTTTTGGCTTATCCAATCCCTGAAGCCTGTCCGCAACCACCTCGACAGAGCTGCGCCTAGTGCCGTCCTGTGCTACCCAGCTTCTGGTCTGCAGTCTGCCCTGCACTAGAACAAGCCTGCCTTTTGAAAGGTAGTTAGCTGCAAATTCGGCATTCTGCCGCCAAGCTACCACATTGAGCCAATCAGTCTTCGATTCCCCTTCCGACTCTCCGGCAGACGATCTATGCGGCCTATCTATCGCAATAGAAAAGCTTACAACTGCAACACCGCTCGGCGTATACCGAAGCTCCGGATCCCTTCCAATTCTACCTATCAATGTAACCTGATTGAGCATTTTTTGCTCCCTCCTAAAGAGACAGCCAAGAATAACTATTCTTCCTCTCTGCTTTCGGCAGTCTCAGTCTCGGCTTCCGATTCGGCAGGCTCACTGCCGGACTCTGCCTCGGCTTCTGGTTCTGGCTCAGAGCCTTCAGCCATCTCATCAACCTGCGCCTCTTCAGCTTCAACCTCGCCTAATTCGACCGCCTCTCCAGATTCTTCTTCTACAGAAACAGCCTCTGTTTCCTCCGTCTCCTCTTCGGTAATTTCCTCCTCCTCAGCAGTTTCTAAAACCGCCAACTTGAAGAGCTTCTCCTTAGCCGTCTCCGCCTGACCACCCTCATCTAGAACAATGATGTGGCGTATGCAGTCCTCGCTTATTCGCATAACACGATTAAGTTCTGTGGCTACCGCTGGTTCGGCTCGGAAGTACATGAGCACATAGATGCCCTCTCGCCTATCCTTTATCTCATAAGCAAGACGGCGTTTGTCCCATTTGTCGGCAATAATCACTTCGCCGCCGGCATTGGTCACAACGTCTTTGTACTTCTCGATAACGGCGTGAAGCTGATCGTCTGTGAGGTCAGGATCAACAATGTAGAGTGCTTCGTACGTTCTTACTATTGCTATCGCAATTCACCTCCCTTCGGACTTAAATCGGCTCCGGTAATACCGGAACAGGGAAGCACCTCCAGCTAATTGCTGGAACCAACCCTGATTGTAATCAGCGCATTGCGCGCGACGCTAGATTATACCACCTAACTTATAAAACCTGCAAGCGAGGTTGTCTACAAGGGCATTTATATGGCATAATAACCCATCCACGCATTGGGGATGAAGTTTGTGTTCTTAAAACGCAGCCGCAGAGACAAGCATCACGATTGGCAGGCTAAATGGATATGGTGTGATGGTATTCACCGAACGCACAACATCTATATCTATGCACGAAAAAAATTCAGTCTGCCAGCCGCACCTTCAACAGCAATTCTCAAGATAACCGCCGACAGCCGCTACAAGCTGTTTGTAAATGGTCGCTATATAGGCAGAGGCCCTGTTCCTTCTCTGCCATCCTGCTATTCTTATGATATTTATGACATCGTACAGCATCTTCAAGCAGGCGAAAACGTTATTGCAGTTATTGTTCATTATGTTGGAGAACGCACATACAGCTATATACCAGGCAGACCAGCGCTTATATGTGAGATGGACACAGAATGGGAAGGCGGTAAAGACAAGATAATATCTGATGAAACTTGGCGAGTTCTGCCGGCAGAAGCATGGAGCGCAACAGGCACACGAATAAGCCCTAGACTCGGTTTCCAGGAAGTTTACGAAACCGCGCTTGCACCTCAAGGATGGACTAAACCCAGTTACTCAGACGAAAACTGGCAGCAGGCAGCAGTAATTGGAGAGCCGCCTATGAAGCCGTTCGTCAAGCTCATCCCACGTAGAATCCCTTATCTAGCCGAAGATACCGCATGTCCGAAATCAGTAGTTGCTGTATATGATGCACCTGCGCTCCCCCACAAAACTACACCCCGAAACATGGCACAGTTTATGTCACGAGAGAACCTTACCAAGCTGGAGATGGGAAGCATTGAAGGCGCCGAAAGGATCCTTAACCAGAGAAGAGCAGCCGCAAAAGTTAAGGTGCCGCAATCCGGCGGCGTGAGCATAATTCTCGACTTTGGCAGAATAGTCTCCGGCTCGATGGAGCTGAAACTAACCTCCGCTGGCGGTGGAATAGTAGACATAGGCTATAGTGAAAAACTCGAAGACGGACGTGTGAAACCTGACAGAGAAAACCTCCGATATACCGACAGAGTAATCTTTGCCGCTGGCAGACACACGTGGCGAGGCTTTCAGCAGCGGGGCTTCAGATTTGTACAGCTTGATTTTCGATCTTGTCCGAAGCCTGTTTCGATAAACAAGTTTATTGTGAGAGAAAGCGTTTACCCTGCCGAGCAGATCGGACAGTTCAAAACAAATGACCGCAGGCTTAACGAGATATGGGATATGGCGATACGCACTGCCAAGCTCTCGATGCAGGACATTATGATGGATACTGTTTGGCGCGAGCGAGCGCAGTGGTGGGATGCTGCATCGGTTGTAAGCAGAGCCGCATACTATGGATTTGGCGACTCGGCTCTTTTGGCGCAGGGACTTAGACACATTGCTGAATCTCAGAAAGACTCCGGCGCACTGCCTGCGCTTGCACCTAGCGGCTCAGATGACCAGTTCCCAGACTTCGGCGCGCTCTGGATAAACAGTTTGTGGCAGTATTACACACAGACCGCCGATACAGCGCTGCTTGAAGAGCTTTATCCACACGCCGTAAGCTGGCTGCGATGGGCAGAGAAGTTCCTTGATGACGACGGACTGCTGAACAACATCGAAGGCGACCTGTTCATTGACTGGGCAAAAATAGACAGACGCGGCGAAGTAACGGCTATGAACTGCCTGTATGCGATGGCGCTCGACGCTGCAGCACGAATAGCCGAAACAATAGGTTTGCATAAAGAATCCGATAACTGGAGCGATGCTGCAGCAAGCATCCGCGCTGCAGTTGCCAGAAAACTTTGGTCGTCGGAGCGCGGTCTTTATGCTGACGCTCGAGTGAACAGAGTGCTCAAAGAACACTTCTCTCTGCAGACGAACATATTGGCTGTGCTTGCCGACGCAGCAGATTATTACCGCAAATCAGCTATCTACCGACAGATCACAAATGGCAACAACCTGCCGCCGATAACCACAACCTATTTTGCAGGGCTTGCCGTGCAGGCTCTGTTCGAAGGCGGCGCTGCCGAAGAAGCGCTGGGAATGATTAAAAAAGAATGGGGCAGTATGCTTGATGCTGGCGCTTCCTCGTTTTGGGAGTTTACTGATGGAAGCGGTGCACTTTGTCATGGATGCGGCTCCGCGCCTGCCTATCTGCTTCCTGCCTACGTGCTTGGGGTTAAGCATTTGGGGCGAAAAATAAAAATAGAGCCGCATCCTGCGGGACTAAAACATGCGAAAGGCATTGTGCCAACATTCGCAGGTGCGGCGGCTGTAGAATGGAAGGCTGGGAGCGGCAGATTCACTATGGAGATAGACTTACCAGACGGACTGGAAGCATCTGTTGCGATGCCTTCACTTTTCGAATCTGCACGGTTGACTGTAGATGGCATCGAAGTGCCAGACGGAGAGATAGAGCTCAGCCCAGGCAAACATTTATTAGTAGCAGAAAAAAGACGCCTGAAAAAACACGAGCCGCGCATAAAACACGCAAAAAGAGAAGTAACCACTGTGCCTGCGCAAAAAGAACCGCTTCGCGCAGACCTTGAGTCTGTGGATCTGATGATTAACCTGCTTTCTGAGATTGAAAAAGAAAAAACTTCAGGCAGGCATTCCAGATCTAAATCCAGACATAGTAAAACTAGCAAAGACGAGATTACCGTCAAATGGCGCACAAAGAAAGAAGAGCCGGCGGAAACGGAATCCCAAGCGACTGAGCAGACAGCGAAACCAGAGCAAAAGCGCGGGCGAGGCAGGAAAAAATCTGCTCAAGCCGACGACAAAAAGTCGGAGACTCAGGGACTAACTGTGGATGCAGATGAACCTAAAAAGAAAACTGGACGGAGATCTAGGAAGAAATCTTCTCAGACTACCGGGCAAACACCTGCGGCTGCCGATTCAAACGGTGAAGAAACTAGAAAAACCCGCAGACGCAGGAAAAAACAAACTGAACCAACATAACTACAGACACAGTGTGGCGGCGCATTAGCCGCTGATGCTTGTAATAAAACAACTGCTTGACGTAAAATTAAAACGGAGCTGAAGTCAAGCAAGGGGAGACAGGGTTATGAAGCTGCTGATTACAATTGTCCACGAACGAGACTTCCAGAAAGTGTCGGATGCACTGCTTGGAGCAGGCTACAAGTTCACAAAGATATCCTCTACGGGTGGACTGCTCAGAGACGGCAATGCTACCTTGCTTATTGGGGTTGAAGATTCTGAAGTAGATCAGGTTATTTCGATAGTAAGAGAGTCCAGCAAAACAAGAGAGCAGTATATGACTATGCCGCCGCCGGATGTGATGCCTTCCGGAACATTCATTCCCAATCCGGTAAAGGTGACTGTAGGTGGCGCGGTTATATTTGTAGTAGACATAGAAAGGTTTGAGAGGCTGTGATTCGGTTCGCCGACATCATCGGCCAAGAGCTTGCCATAAAAATACTCCTAAAAGCCATACGCAACAATCAGGTTGGACAGTCATGGCTTTTTGTTGGACAGGAAGGAGTAGGCAAGCTTACAACAGCGCTGGCTTTTGCTGCCGCGTTAAACTGCTCCGATCGAACCGACTCAGGCGACGCATGCGGTAGGTGTGCAAGCTGCAGAATGATTGCTTCCTTAGGACATCCGGATGTTCAAGTTATATCCCCAGATGGTGCTCAGACCAAAATAGATCAGATGCGCATAATGCGGCGGGACACAAGCTATATGCCGGTGGTAGGACAATGGAAGGTAGTAATAATCGAGCAGGCAGACACACTTAACTACGAAGCAGCAATAAGCATTCTAAAAACCATCGAAGAGCCGCCGGAGTATCTCGCAGTTATCCTGCTTTCACGCAATCCCGCGCTTATACTGCCAACTATCCGCTCAAGATGCAGGATAGTTCGTTTCGCTGCGGTTACAGTCGAAGCGCTTGCGACAGAGTTGATGAAGCGATTTGGAATAAGCGAGTCGAGCGCACAATTTCTAGCAAGCTACTCTGAAGGCAGACCCGGCGCTGCAATCTCGCTCATTGGTAACGAACAGTTCTTTAAATGGCGAAATGACGTAGCCGCATTCGCGCTCAAGCTGCCATCTGCTGGACTAGCGCACGTGCCTAAGCTCTCAGAAGAGCTGCTTGCGCTGACCGAAACAGATAAAGACAAGAAGAACCAGCGCCAAGCTGTAAAAGAAACACTGGATGCGCTGATTCTTTGGTATAGAGACCTGCTTAGCCTAGCTGTGCAGGGGGAAAACGCTCAAGTTATCAACTGCGACCTGCGCGACACGTTAAGCCAAGTGCGAATCTCACCCGATCAGGCGATAAACGCCATAGAATCGCTTATATGGGCACGGCGAGCAGTCGAAAGCAACGCGAACATTCAGCTAATATCAGACGTAGTAACCGCCAGACTCGTTAGCTAATCAGCAGAACCTAGTTATCCATTCGCACTGTAGCTGCCTGAACAAGTTTCAGCCCTCGAAGCGCCGTTCTGTTCCCTGGATCCTCCATCAGCACAAGCTGCCATTCATTGGCTGCCTCTTTGTAACGCCCTTGACAAGCCAACGCAACAGCAAGCCCATTTTTTGCTCTCAACACATTATCATCTGCCGCGATAGCCCATCTGTAACTACGCTCTGCCCTGTCAAAAAGGTGCGCCTGAAGCTCAACATCTCCAAGCGCCGTCCGAAACGCGGCATATCGCTCTGGTATCTCACGCTCAAGCCTGCCGCCAGTTATTGAACCATCGGTTATTCTGCGCAGATCATAGGATGCCCACAACTTCTCGCTCCTTGCGGCTACTGCTGCAGGGTCAAATGGTTTATTCTTAGGCACAACTCTAAACATCATTCCTTCAGGCTCCAGTCTGAATCCAGCGCGAAGCCTCCTTAAGATAGGGTGTTCGTAAACCTCGTTGCCGGTGCAGGTTATGAATACTGGACGCTCATTCATTATCGCAGATATTATGTCTGCAAGCAGCTTCTCACTCTTGATGTCTTGATATGTGTAATTCTCAGCCAGCTTGAACTTGCGCATAACAGGCGACTTTTTTGACACATTTTGGTAGTAGTATCTTGCAGTCCAGCTCGGTGTATTGGGTATCCAAGCGCGCAAAATGTTTCGCTCAACTATAACCAAATCTTGACGCTTTCCTTCTATCTCTCGCGCATATAGCATCGCATTGTAAGTTGAGTCGCCGCATGCCACCAAAAGAGCGCCTTTATCTGCTGTCTTGAAAGCGTTTTCTGCATAGCCCGATATGAAATAAGCATTATGTTTATCAAACCTAGGTATACCATAAACCAGCATGACTATGAGTGAAATCGGCATAGCCGCCGCTGCAAGAGTGCGCATCTTGGTTCGAGAGACCGAATTAATTGCATACTCAATCCCAACCGCGCATAAAACAGCCAGCATCAAAAATGTCGGGAGATAATATGGCTCTATGTCAGGTATTGCATAGTTGATTGCGTAACCTATGTTAAGCGCCATCGCTGCTATAAGCGCCGCAGTCAAAGGTGTTCGCGTTTTACGTATAAGCAGACCACCGAGAGGCAGAGCCCAAGCTATCCACAGAGGAAACTCGCTAATTATCAAACGCCCAGCATATTGCAAGTTATCCCATACAGCCGAGATCGGCATTGAGAACATTCGCGTGCGAAAGGCTCTTCCTGTAACATGAGCTACAAATCCTGTAGCCGCATATATATCACCCCAAATCGAGCCAGCGCTTGCAGCGGCTCTGATGGGCAGATATGCATACAGAGAGAGCGGCAGCAGGAAGAATAATGCGCACAAGGCAGCTTTCTTTGCGCTTCTGAGCAAATCAGGTTTTCTTCTAAATACACCATAGGCGATCCCTGGCAGTATCAACACCGAAGACAGATGATTAGTAGCCGTAAGCCCAGCCGATCCTGCGAGATAATAGAGCATTCTATCCTGCCCAGTGCGCCACCATCTCAGAAAGAAATACAGCTCCGCCGAAACTAGAAATGCAGTCAAGCTATGAACATCTGCACTGCCTGCAGCATCCCAAAACACAGGCGAAAGCCCCAACAGCGCCGCCGTAAACAAAGCAGACCGCCGACGCGTAACCTCAGCGAGCGCCAGATAGAGCATGCTCACGGCAGCCGCGGCAAAAATCGCGTTCATAGCGTTTATACGCCATGCTATCGTGCCATAAGGTATCAACATACTGGCAGCTTTTCCAAGCAGACAGAAAAGTGGATAACCTGTAGGATGAGCTATGCGCAGCTTAGCAGACGCGACTATCAGCTCACCGCTATCCATCGTATAGACGGTAGGACACATTGTAGCGATGTATAAAACGGCAAAAACCGCAAATAAAAACACTGCTGCAGCCTTTGAACCAGCCATTTATGGAATAACCCTCCTATAAAAACAAACTCATAGATGTTATCGGCTGTAAACGGCTTGTGTGCTAGGGCTGATTAATCAATCACTGTGCTATAATTGTGCATCAAGGCTTGATGGAGTCGCCAGCGAGTGAAAACGTTGTTTTTAGCAGCAGGAGTTATTGCTATGTCGCTTACTTCGACGACGAACCTTTTCGCCGGAAAATACACTTCTGCGGTTGCAGCGGCAGGAGAAATGCAAGGAAGAATTTTGTGGTGCGATGCTGACGCGAACGTGTCTGCGCTCGATTCATACGAGAAAATCTCCGAACTAGTCGAGCAGTGCAGAAAAGCAAACATTACAACTATTGTAATGGATGTAAAATCGCTCTCAGGCATAGTGCTCTACCAAAGCAAGATTGCTCCAAGGCTAAAAGAATGGAAAGGCAGGCAGTATCCAGCCGATTTCGACCCTTTGGCTGCAGCGATTGAAGAAGGACATAAAGCTGGGATAGAGGTATATGCAGCGGTAAATGTGTTTTCCGAAGGACGGCAGGGAGGCGACAAACGCGCGGCGGCTTTCGTCAACCCAGACTGGCAGTGTATGCATTATGATATTGAGCGCTGGGCTGGCTCGCCGGATGAGAACGGCTATCCGATAAGCGCAGTAAACCGCCTGCCACTACCAGGTCGGCTAGGTCTTATAACAAAAAACATTACGCCAACAGAAGATATGACTGCAGACATTTGGGTGGCGGCTGTAGGCGAAGATTGGAAAGTAAGATCCTCTGGTTTAAACAAAACCGCACTTCTAAGCAGTGTGCCTGAAGGCTGTTTTTTGCTGGTGGGGAGTGGAGAAGCTGGAGAATGGCTGCGCGAAAGATCTTCGGTTGGAAGCGTTATTGAACTTGTTTCCAAGCCTAAGCTGGTCCCAGTAGGTATATCCGCCGATGAACATCAGGCTGTATTCGTAAATCCTGCCAATCCGCAAGCGCGCGCTTATGAAATCTCCATAATCGAAGAGATAGTTAAAAATTACAACGTTGATGGAATTGTGCTAGATAGAATGCGCTACCCAGGCATACGCGCCGACTTCAGCGACCTATCACGCTCTTTGTTTGAATCATGGCTCGGTAGAAAAGTCGAAAACTTCCCAGAAGATATATTCACCATAGATCCAATTTCAGGCAGCCAGATAATCCGAGGAAAGCTGTTTGGCAGTTGGATGCAGTGGCGTGCGATGCAGATACGTAGCTTTGTCGCCGAAGTGAGATCTGCTGTAAAGAAGATTCGCCCAGATGCAAAAGTAGCAGCGTATGTTGGATCTTGGTACGACTCATACTACGAAGTAGGTGTCAACTGGGCTAGCCCAAAATATGTGCCGAATTACGACTTTGCAGATGCAAACTACCGACAGACCGGCTATGCCGACCTGATGGATTGGATCTGCACAGGATGCTATTATAAATATCCTACCCGTGCAGATGCTAGGGCTGCAGGAGCCGGCGAAGGCGGATCGGTTGAAGCAGCGGCTGAGCAGTCAAACGAGGTTGTAGATGACGACACGTTTGTGTATGCCGGCTTGTATCTACTGCAGTACGCAAGAGACCCTGAAGCGTTCAAGCGAGCCGTTGAGACTGCCTGCGCGCTCACCCAAGGCGTGATGCTTTTCGATCTCGTTTATATAAGAGATTACAATTGGTGGAGTATGCTTGAGAGCATATTCCAAAAGCCTGTCAAGGCTCCGCACTCAGTGCCGGGGCTTATAGACAAAGCAAAAGAACTGCGCCGCATGGCTGAAAATCAGTCTAAAAAATGAGAACAGCCTATCTGCTAATATTCGGTATTCTTTTTGCGCTGCAGGCTGCCCAGTCCAATGCCGACAAAGAACTGTTCCGTATCCGTATAGAAAATCGCCAAGGCGGCTTGATTCAAGCGTCAGCCGACGCAGGCGCGACCTACTCTTTAATCGGCAGGGTGAAGCGGTATGCTGTAGCTTATTATACAGGATTTCCTGCATCGGCTTATGTGCCTGATGGCTCAGTGGCAGCCACAGCAGTTCATGGGATCCGGCTTAAGATAGGCACGCTCAAAGAAGGCAAGCGTGTTGTGCCCCTTAGCATCAGCCTTGTTCCTGCTGACTTCGATGCTGTGCCCGTGCGCTATGGAGGGCATATACCTTACGGCTCCGGCATATATACAGACATCAAATCCGGAACAGGACTTTTTAGAGAGCTTGCGCCGTTTGTCCGAAGCAAGGTTATGCTTGAGCATGACGGCAAGCTGCTAAGCATACCAGACAACTGGAAGCCTTCCGAAGGAGATGTAATCGTTATTATATGCACTCTGCCGGAGCCTTATATACGCGAGATCATCTTCGAGAATACCGCAGGCGGCAAGGTTATTGCAATATATGAAGACGGTTCGAGCAGACATATTGCCAAAGTAATCCGACCAGTCGCAGGCGTCGGCAGGTTTGACGGCACAAGCCGTACAGGCGTCGGAGCGATAAACACAAATCACGGCGGCGTATTGACCATCTCAACAGCGCCTGTTTCTGACTCAAATATGCTTGAAGGTGTAGGAAAAGAGCGAAGAGGCGGGTTTGAGATACAGCCTTCAGCTCATGCTGCCACTCAATATGTGATGCCGCAGGCGATGGTTATATCGCCAGTCGATGGCGAAGAGCCGCTGGAAGGCAGACCGCCCTTGTTCTCAGGGTTTATTGGACTGGCTTGGGATAAAAATCAGCCAAACAAATCCTTCAGAGTAGAAATTGACTGCGGCAGCGGCAAATGGATGCCTATGCCAAAGCTGTTAGGCAAACAGGACACTGCGCTTAAAAAATTAGGCATGACAAGATTCCGCATACTCTTCCCTTGTTATGACGAGAAATTCATAGTCGAAGCCATCCGCGCCGCCAAGTTACAGGCGCTCAAAAACTGGCATATAGTAAAAAATATTCTCGTGCTAAAACCCGACGGCAGCGTTCCCGACGGCAGCACCGTTGAGTTCCTGATTGACGGCGCCGTTCAAAGCGCAGCAAACTACCCTCCGTATGAATATGCATGGGATACCCGAAAGTATAAAAACGGAGAACACGAAGCAGTAATAAGAGTCACCAACCGCTCCGGCAGTCTGATTCAAAATAAGCAACTTTTAGTCTGGATTGAAAACTAACAGATCACAAACCAGTCTCTCAAAATTTTCCAAAAACGGAATATCCTAGATATCTTTTCTGAATAAAAGAAAAACCTAGTAATATTACTAGTTGACATGCTGTGTACACGGTGATACACTGCCGATGGCTGGATAATATCAGAAGGAGTCGGCACAAAGATAAAAGATGCCGATCCGAAGAAGCTACCTTTAAACTTTCTACATAGTCTACTGGTCGGTTACCGTGGGCACGAGTAACTGATCAGCCCTCAGTTTGTACTAAGAAAAAGCCCTCTAATGCTGATAATACAAGAGAATAAAGCTCAAAGGTGAGCGTTCCTCACCGGCGACAAAATCATTACTACAGAAAAGTTACGAAAGGAGTGGTAAATTGTGAGTAGATTGCTCACGTTGACGCTCGTGATAGCATTTATCGCATGCGTCGCCGGAACCGCGCTGGCGCTACCGGACAACCTGGCAGGTCCTTGGCCTACCACCAACCATGACCTAGCGCGTACCGGCTGGAACCCGAACATCCCCTATAAGTTCGGTGCCTGGACATCAGGTGGGGTAACACTAAAATGGTCCAAGACCTGGCTGCCTGCAGCGGGCGGAACCCCTGATTATCCGTATTACCGACCCGCTTACGGACAGCAGTTGGTCATGGACGAAAACAGCGACATCTACTTCAGAAGCGCTACTACAGATGGCGGCACCTCCTACGGCCTGCACAAAATTGACGGCTTAACCGGCAACAAACTGTGGACAGGCGTAAACTCCGATGGCTCCGCCATTACTGGAGTTGGCAACTTGTGGGTTGCAGGCTGCACGGTTGGTGCAAACGCTGTTTATGCCACTTGGGGCGACAGCAGCGCAAACAACACCGGCTGCGTGATGGCGTTTGACAAGGCAACCGGCTATGCGCTCTGGAAAACTGTACTGTCGCCGGCACCTGGGCAACCGTCAGGTTCAAGAATGGCGCCCGCGCTCTATGATGGCAAGCTCTACATCGTAGGCTTGAAGTGGACTAATGGTCTACCCATCTGGGTCGTTGATGCCGCTACAGGTGCCATTCTGGCGCAGGGCACGATTTCGCCGTTCACTCTTGGCGATCAGACCAACGCGCCGACGTTCGTCCCGAACGTATTCGGCACTGGCAAGCATGGCCTCTACATGGACTATGACGCCGGCAACCTGATCAACCCCGCTGTTTATGCCGTTGAGGTTGACACCAACACGAATCCTTATACTATCAGCCTTAAGTGGTCGCAGATTGGCGGCAAGGTCAGCATTGGAACCGGCTCACGGTGTATCTATTCATCTGTAACGAATAGAATCTACACCAAGACATGGGGAGACTACAGCGGCTACACCTTCTTTGCCTACGACGCCGTAACCGGCGAGCTTAAGGTCAAAGTTAAGGGTCCGTCCGGACATGGCTGGGAAGACATCGGCTATCTGAAGAGCGACGGCAGAGGTATAATTGCCGGCGGCTTCGATGGCCAGATAGTTGATTACACCGACAACGGTGACTCCGGCACTTGGAAAATGCATTACCAGGGTCCTAGGATGTGGGGCGAAGAATGGGGTCCAAGCTGCACAGTCGGCTCTGGCAAAGGCGTTATGTTCGTCACACATAGACAGTGGTGGAGCCTGCCATTAGGCATGGTAGCCATTGACGGTGGAACCCGCTGCATCCAGAAACTCTGGGATGTTGACATTCCTTGGCCTGTAAACCAGGAAAGCTCAATGAGAGCTGGACAAATCGTGTCCGCCGACGGTACCCGCGTGTACGCTTTTGGCGGAGGCGGACGTATGTGGTGCTGGGAAGCCGTAAACCAAGAAGAAGCCATCTGCGGCTCTCTGTCTGGAACTGTTAAGGTTAACGGCGAGCCTGCCGGCGGCGCTTGGGTAGGTATCAAATACGGCGCTGCTTCGCAGTATGCTACTGCGTCACCAAACCAGGCAGTGCAGTGCGATGCAACCGGTAAGTTCGGACCAATTAACTTCCCTGCAGGCACAGTGCTGAAAGTTGCTGCTTGGACACCAGGCGGTAAAACTTCCACTGATACCCAGGTTACCATCGTTGCCAACAGCAACGTAACGGTCAACTTCGATCTGGCACTCGCTGGCGCTTATCTGCAGACCGCAGGTACAGCCATAACCAGCGTAAGCCCAGCGCCTTCGAACATCCAGAACATCAGAGATGGCAGTCCGTCAACTGGCGTAGGATTTGGGGTCACGCTGCCTCAGTGGGCAGGTGTTGATCTTGGTGCCAACAAGACCTGTGACGAAGCCATCATCTGGGCTGGCGACTACTACTTCTACATGACACACAAGATCCAGGCTCTGCCTGATGGCTATGACCCGATGGTAGAAGACAACTGGACCAACTACGCGACAACTGTTTACTCGCAGGGTGAACTCGATCACAAGAGTATCTACTGGTCTATGTCAGGTTATCCTGCGTGGAACATATTCCCAATCAGGTTCATGGACGGCAGCGGCAATCCTGTTAACGTCACCGGACGCTACTGGAGAGTCTATGTCCAGCAGGCATTCTGGGGCGGCGTGCAGTGGGATCTCTTTGAAATCGAGCTGCATGACGCTACTACAGGTGCCGTTAATCCTGCCGACAACGCAATCGGCAGCGCCAAAGCTCTGCCTGATACCAGCCCTGTCGGACTGATGGGCAAAGTTGTAACGGCTAACGGCGGCGTCGTACCTGGCGACTCGATCTATATCGAAGACCCTGGCCGCGCTTCCGGCATCCGTGTCATCACCGGCACTAAACCAGCTGTTGGCAAGAAGGTATACGTTGCCGGAACTATGACCACAACCGCCGATGGCGAGCGCGCAATACAGGCGACAACCGTAGCCGATATGGTTACATCTGCGCCTGTCGCACCGCTTGGCATCAACAACAGATCTATACCGCTTGACATGACCGCTGGCATGCTGGTCAAGGTCTATGGAACCGTCTTTGGAACCGATCCGAACGGTGGGTTCTTCTACATCAACGATGGAACCCAGCCTGCTGGCATGGGCTACAAGGTTGTGAGCGGTTGGGCTCTGCCGAAAGACGGCGACTTCGTAACAGTTGTCGGCGTCATCGGACGTGAAAGCGGCGGTGTGCCGGTCATCTGGGCTACGACTCCTGAGTTCTTCTCAGGTATCGTAAGCAGCCAGGGCTGGCTGAAGAGTTGGGACTTCCAGGGCGCCTACTGTGTAGCACAGCAGAGCGGCTGGAGCAACGATATGTGGGAGCAGTACAACCTCGCCGAGCCATTCTTTGCAGGCGAGCCTAACATAGCTCCTGTACCCGGCGATGTTGGCCCTAACGGCGGCAAATGGTTCATAAAGACCGGCGCCGATTGGGGTGGAGGATTTGAGTTCAACTCCTTCCCATTCGTAGCATCGCCTTTCAACCAGAGAGTCGCCTACGCAGTCGTTTGGGTCAAGCCCGATCAGGCATACACCGAGCTTGATGGAATCCAGATCTGGGTCGCCCATGATGATGGCTGCAAGATCTATGTCGGCGACAACTGGGCGGCGACACGACTCGGCTTCAGCGGCGGCGAAGCTGTCAGCTATGACGACGGCCTAAACGCTCTCACGCTGAGCGCAGGTTGGAACCGCGTGATATTCAAGTCCAACGATATGGGCGGCGGTTGGGGATTCGCGCTTCGGTTTGAGAAGCCCGATCCTAACAACATTGGCGCCTATATACCAATACCGCTTGAATACAGCGTCTTGCCTATGTAGAGTCGCTGCCAATCGGTAGTTAACTAAAAACGCCCCGCGCCAAGCGCGGGGCGTTTTTTTACACAGACAAACAACTAAACCTCATTGCATCAACAAAAACATCCGCCATTACTAATCAAAAACCGTACACAAAAAGAGGGAGCTTTAACGCCCCCTCTTTTTATTCTCTAGTTCATCTACTTAGGCTTACCAGCGATCTCTGCCGCCGCGTCCGCCGAACCCACCAGACGAATTCCGGTTAGCTTTTTCCGCCTTGCGAGCGTCTCGACATGACTTGCACCTTATAGGCTCGCTGAAGCCTCTCTGGCTGAAGAACTCCTGCTCACCAGCGGTAAAGACGAACTCTTCGCCGCAGTCGCGGCACTGAAGTGTCTTGTCTTCGGGCACCTTGCTTATCCCCCATATACGTTTATGCAATTTGCAGACTAACTGAACTTGTCGGACTACTTTCAGAATTGGGGGTCGGCTAGTGTACCTTTACGGGACGTCTTTACCTTCCGATTCTCTGATTCCTTTAGTCCGAGCTGCTCAGCAGATCGACCGCCGCCGAGCCGCCGCTCAGAAGTCATGCATATTATACCCTAATTAACACAATTTGCAATATAAAATCTCGAAAATTATCTCACAATACGCTAAATCCCTAAAATAAATTCATTTTACTTCCGGCTGGAGCCTGTCTCTTATCTCTGGCGGCGGCGGTTGATAGAGACGATCGCTTGGCTCAGGCTCAGGCCCCATCAACTTCGCGCCAAGAGCGCTCCCAAGCGCGTATGCAAGATAACCCGCGCAGGTTGCATAAGCATGCCCTTCGATAACCTCGCCTGTCTCACCATCAACAGACTCGCACGCAATGCCATCGTCCAATCCTGCACCTTCCAACAGCCTAATGGACTCTTCTTTCCTATCACTCAGAAGTCCATTCACAATGCTCACAACAGAAAGACCTTCAGATCTATCACTTTCAAGCGAACGAATCCATTCCAAAGTATTCTTATACACCGGATCATCAGCTTCACAAAACCCAAACCAAGATAAAAGCTCAAGACTGCTCTGCTTACAATCTCCCAACTGATATGAGCCGTTCAAATCTACTCCATAGGCAAACATCCGCCCAAACGAACCTTCCACAACACAATGTTCCATCACCGCTTTTTTTACCTGATCGGCTAAGCTCTTATTCTCCTCGCTTCGATCAAGATCCCTTATAAGCTCATACATCCAAGACAAATCGTTCAAACACCGCCACACAAGCACATTATCGAATGTTATGTAGGGATATGGAGCAAGTTCGCCATTGGGCAGCAGCATAGTGCTAAACAAAGCAGTATCATGATGTTTGCGCGACATCAGAATTTGCATTATCTTGTTAACGCCAGCTTGCACACCCCGGTCGTAAGAAATAGAAATATCCCTTGTCGCACGTACATACATCGCCAGTGCTCTAATAGGTGCGCAAAGACACCCAAGCGAAAACCCCGGCTCCAAGACCACTCCATCAACAAACCGTGTGCGCACGCCGACATTTCCAATCTGCCTGCGAAAAGCATACTCGAGCACACGCCGCGCTTGAGCTGGATCTATCTGCAAGATTGCAGGAAAGCTCCAAAGCATAGCCTCATAATCGCTATATGCCGCAGTAACGCCATGCCTTCGGCTTCTAGCCGTAAGCACTACAAGCTCCTCGGTATCTATCGCCAACGCCTGACTGTAAAAATAACCGTAAAATGAGTTTACGTCCAACACACGCTCAAGAGCATCTTCGCCAGATGTCAATCTGTGAGACGCAAGCCAAGATGATAACTGTGTATAAAGCGCCTCAGTCCCATGCCCCATAAAATCTGCCGCCGAAGTAACTGCCGACACTTCTTCCAACCCCAAACCAACGCAAAGATAAAGTGAAGCCTTCTCGCCTCTATTCAAAACAATATCCCTGCGCATTAAATACCGTATCGCTTGACCATCACTTGCGGCAGTCTGTCCATCCGCTACATCTTTGATCTTCCTACTTGGCTCGGCTTCTGATTCTATCTCCACTTCCATACGCTCCGAAGGGAAAAATGCAACAGCGAAAAGCGGCGCAGCCCCTTTAAACTCAACCACTGGAACTCCGGCATATCTAGCGCTTAGACTCCCGAACCTTTCTCCTCTCATCTGTTTGGAGACACTCGCGCAGTGGTAAGTATCCCTCCAGCAGCCCTTCCAACCAACCTCAACAGACTGCTGCCCTTCGAATTTTGATTCTATCTCAATTGACCATATAAAACCTCTGTGCCCAAGAGGCGCATATATGCGCGAAAAGACCTTTATCCTGTCGTCTTCCACAGAAAAAGTCGGTATCCAGTAATGCTCCAGCCGCCATTCTGCACGCGACAGATCAACCATCTCTCCACCAAACCCTATAAAAGGCGCCAAAAAAGGCTCTCCATCCGTACCACAAAGCTCAACCGCTGACCGATACAGCATATGAACAAAGCTGATGCTATGCACGCCGCAGTCAGACCTTACCACATCAGGCAGAGCCACATATTCATTACCTGTCGAAAATCTCTTTACAGCCATATCCACTACTCAATTATCCGCATCACCATCCCCGAAAGCAGCTTCGGGTAGAAATAAGTAGACTTCTGAGGCAGCCGAATGCCCATCCGCGCCGCTTCGAGCATCTTTGCAAGCTCAAACCTCTGAAGAATAAACGCCGCCTGACACTCACCATTCTCGACCGACTTTATCGCCTCATCCGCATCCCTTGTATAAAATACATGATCCTCTAGTCGCAGCCCTTCGCCACCTATGCCCACCGCATCCTTTAGTATTTTGTCATGCAGAGTAAGCACCCCCAAAGACTCCACCGATTCCGGATTGTCCTTGCGAACAACTACCGCAGAAAAATATTTAGTGCATATCCCAACAGCGTTTGGCAGTTTCGATGTCTGCTCAAGCAAATCAGCAGGAGAAACATCAAATACAAAAAACTCATCAGAAAGATTTTCAATCAGCCTCTCTATTCTATCTTCAGGCACACCTCGCACCATCCTGTGAGTCGGCAGCATAACAAGCCCAGGCGAATCAATATCGGCAAAAGTCATCATCACATAATCGTAAGGATTAAAATTATCGCCGGCAGCCAAACCCCGCATCTCGTCACGATACGCCAAACTTGTCTCATAACGATGGTGCCCGTCCGCGATTACTATCTGTTTATCCTTAAATAAGTCAACAAGATCATCAATCAAACTCTGATCATCCACAACCCAGATTGAATGCTTCACTCCCTGACGATCATGCGCCTGAGCATCCGGAACATTTTTATAAATCTGCGCAAGAAGTGAAGCTGCCTGAGCATTCTCGTCCGGATACAGACCATAAACCGAATCCAAGTTTGCATTTGTGGCTCTAATAACCGAGCCTAAGTGCGGCTTCGGCTTGGCAAGAGTATATTCATGAGGCAAAATTACCTTGTCTTCCCAAGGATGCAGCTTCACAAGCGCCGTAAACCCCCGAACAACACGCATGCCGCCCCAAAACTCAAACCTCTGCTCGTAGGCATAAACACATGGCTTAGATTCCAACATAAGCGTTCCATCCGCCAGCCATTCATTAAGCCATGACCTTGCGCGCGTGTAACGGTTGTTAGTCTCGTCATCCGTCGGATATTCTTTGCCCAAAATCAGCCGAACTATGTTTTTGGGGTGCCGATTCAGAAAATATTCAAGCTCAGATGGAGATATGACGTCGTAAGGCGGACTGGTTACATCGTCCAGATTTACCTGTTCAACGTTGTAACGTATGCCGCGAAATGGTAATATCTCTGCCAAATCAGATCTCCTCAGCAATAATGCAGGCTCAACTGCCCAGCAATTATACCACACGAGCATAAGCAAGAAATCTGTCCCGTTGACACCTAATCGCCTGCAGGGATATATTAGTCTCAAGCAAGATTATAAGAGGTGTACGATTGACTAACGATAAGCCATATCTGGTAGGAGTTGACCTTGGAGGCACCAATGTACGCGCTGCGGCAGCAGATGCCAACGGAAAGATAATTGGCGATGGCAGAGCGCCTTCACTTGCGATGGAAGGGCTAGAGATTACAATAGCTAGCATAATATCGGCTATACGTGACGCGCTCAGCTCTGCAGGAATAACCGAAAAGCAGGTGAAGGCAGCCGGGATGGGTGTGCCGGGATGGCACGACTCAAAAAACGGTATCGTACACTGGTCGCCTAATTTCAAAGATTGGCATGGCGTACAGCTACTGCAGCCTATACGCGAAGCTCTGGGCTTCCCGGTGTTTATGGGCAACGACGCAAACATCGCCGCGCTTGGAGAATTTACATTTGGCGCAGGACGCGATGTTGACTCGCTGGTGATGATCACGCTGGGCACTGGAATAGGCGGCGGCATAGTTATTGGCGGAAAACTATGGCTTGGAGCCAATGACGCAGCGGCGGAGATAGGGCACACAATCGTTCTACCAGATGGACCGATCTGCGGCTGCGGCAGACGCGGCTGTTTGGAAGCTCTTGCAAACAGAGACGCGATTATACAGCGCGCGGCTCGCAAAATACAGCAGGGTCGAGAAAGCTCTCTCATCGAAGACGCAGATTGGCCGCACTGGAATGCTACGCCAGCATCAATTGCAAAAGCCGCACAAGACGGAGATCCTGTAGCGGTCGAGACTATGGCTGAAACCGGCTACTACGTAGGTATTGGGGTTGCCAACGTTATCAATCTGCTGAACCCAGAGATGGTGATCGTCGGCGGCGGCATCTCGCAAGCTGGAAATGTGCTCTGGGAACCGATGATGAGAACCGTTAACGCACTGGCTCTCACTCAATCACGCAGAGTGTGCAGAGTTGTTCCGCCGGCTCTCGGCGACGACGCCGGAGTAATGGGCGGCATAGCGCTTGCACAGCAGGAACAGCCGTGAGCAGCAGACGCGCGAAAGCATATATAGGCATCGGTTCAAATATCGGCAATAGGCAAGCCAACATAAAACGCGCGCTCGATCTGCTTAATTCGAACGAAAATATAGAGGTAAGCGCGGTTTCGTCTCTGGTCGAAACTGCTCCAGTGGGATATACGGAGCAGCCGAATTTCATAAATGCCGCTGCTGAGTTATACACAAATCTCACCCCCCGCGAGCTGCTGAACACGCTTTTAGCTATAGAAAACCAAATGGGCCGCACGCGAGAGGTTCGATGGGGCCCACGGGTTATTGACCTTGACCTGCTGCTCTACAACAACGAACATATAAACGAAGATGGGCTTCAGGTTCCCCATCCAAGAATTATGGAACGAGCATTTGTGCTTCTGCCGCTTGCAGAAATAGCACCTGAACTTATACTGCCAGACGGTAGAACAGCGCGTGAAGCCGCCGCTTCAATTAGAGATGAAAACATTAGCTGACGAGGTACTGCATATTTGGGTTCTGGTTTTCTAAATAAGCCAATAGCAAAGCGTAAAAATCATTACAAGAAAGAGAAAGCTATCACCAAAAGACGCTTTTTGAATATATCACCAATAGCTGCAATATGTATATGGCTCGGGTTTAAATTCGGCGCACCGGGCTGGCTAATCGCTTTTGGGTTAGCAGGGCTTACTATATCCGCCTATACAGCGGCGGTTTCAACACGCCGGAATCGCACACTCATAGTTCAGGCGGCTGCGGCACTGCTTTCAGTCTCGTTTATTGTCTCTGGAATATCTCATCTTCGCCACGGCGGAGAAAGAGCGGCGGCGCTTGAGGTTCGAAGGTTATTAATCGCATCGGCAGTGTTTATCGCTGTTTGGGCTTTTTACGCAATGAAAAAACAGCCAAGCAGATAAAAAGGCTATCTAATCGCCATAAACCTGTGCATCTGCGGCATTATGCGAACATCTTCAAGACGCTCAGACGCAGCCAAGAATATCTCAAGCAGTCTGGCAAGCGTCGGCGGTTTTATCCCTTCTGCGGTTACACTCACAGGCTGAATCACAAAAGGCACATTCTTACCCGAATCCAATATAATCTTCACAGCATGCCTTATCTCATCATCAGTAACATCCGAAGTTACAACCATCTTCACAAACACCTTTGCGCCAACCACCGAGCGCAAAAACTTCTCATGTAGATCGAAACAATCCACACCACCCGAAGCCGAAGGCAGCTTGAAGTCCATCGCCACCACATCAATAAACCCGGCAAGTCCAGCCATCTCTTCCGGCATAGTGCCGTTTGTCTCAAGATGTATTCGAAACCCCTTCGATCTAAGCATAGGAAGCAGCTTTGCCAAAAACCCTGCCTGCATAAGCGGCTCACCGCCGGTAATGCTCACATCACGAGAAATCGACAACTGCTCAACCGCCTCAACAATATCATGAGCAGCCATAGGGTTCTGCATAAAGGCAAAATCGCCGCAGCCTGGGTTTTGTTCCACTGAGCAGAATGCAGGCTCGGCTTCCAGAGACGCGGGAGTATCGCAGTATTCACATGAGAGGTTGCAGCCGGCAAATCGCACAAAAACCTGCGGTTTGCCAACATATATCCCCTCCCCCTGTATAGAAGCGAATATTTCATGAACAAAAGCGCTCGCTGCAGACATACTTCACCAACCTGCCATTATTCTTCCCAATAGCTAGCCGACGACGAATCTGTCTCCCAAACCGTAACCATATACATCGCTGCGTCGAAGCGTTCTTTCAACGCTTTGTACATAGCCTTTGCAATATTTTCGGCACTCGGGTTTTTATCTGCAAACTCAGGGAGATCATTCAGATAAGAATGGTCGAACTGCTCGAGCAGTTCTTTAAGCGCTGTTCGGACTTCGCGAAAGTCTATCGCCATCCCAAACCCATCAAGTTCAGACACGCGCAGACGCACCTGAACACGGTAGGTATGACCATGCAGTCTCTCGCAGTTACCCGGGTAGCCACGCAGGCAGTGCGCAGCATCGAATTTCTCTTCTACACATACTTCGAACATCTTGCCAACCACCAAACAGCTTTCATATTATACACTTTCTCAATTATATCAGTATAACCACCACCAGTTTGTGCAATTTGTTTTCGTTTTCTGAGAATGAACGCTCCGTTTTTAGTAAAAACGAATCCTTCTCAGCCCACGTTCAAAAACAGTTCGTTTTTGCATATAAAAATATTTTGGCTTACGGACAAGACTACAAAATCTGTTCTCCATAATTACAAGGCAGCAAAAGCGGAAAAAAGTAGAGTCCAAAGAAGTAATTTTTTGTGAATTTTTTGTAAACAAACTCTGGGCTACATTGGTCTCGCCGCAGCCCATCTTGAAAGATTCAAAATGCAGAATGCCTGCACATTATCGCACCAGTCGAGTTAAATTAGCTTCTTATCGCCCATCCGACAACACAAATGCATTTTCGGCGAAAATCTTTGATATGCGAAAAGCAAAGCAGCCGGCGGGCACACCAGCCGGCTGCAGACTAAATAGATTTTCTATAACAAGTTTTCTATAACAAGGTAAAGCTGTGTTACTCAGGCATCAGCTTCACACTATACACAGCGTTGTCCTTATGTCCACGAGCATACTCACATACAAACCGCCCTATGTCTATAAACCCATAATACCATTTGCCATCCACCTGCGTTCTAATAAGAAACAGTCCATTCCTACCCACAACATCCGGATACCCCCACGGGTTAGCATGAAGCGTACAGCCAGTTGCAGTAGTAAAATCCTTCGGCACAGGACGATTGGCAAGAGGAAATCTTCCTTCAGCATCAGTTTTGCCAGTAAAAACCGGCGGCGCCTCGATCTTGCCAGTGTACATGCTTTTCTGATAAATCTCTATATCTTTATCAGCAAGCGGCCTGCCGTCTATTGAAAGCACCAACGTGTTTTTATAAGGTATGCAGTAAAGGTATTCGCCGAAAAACCCTCTGCGGTGTCCCTTTGTGAGATTAAATCCAGCTATATCAACATCAGCATAAGCCGGATATACATTGTCGCCTACCTGTCCACCGCCCATTATGCCGCCAGGACCGCGATCATAAGCCTTGTGATTGACTAGGTTGCTATCAGGACCCATATCATACTGGTAGTCATCTATAATCCCAAGCTGATGTGAAAGCTCATGGTTTAGCGCCCAGTCAAAATCGTTGGCAAGATCACACCATTCGTGTATAGCACGTAGCGGATAATGCCACACACCGTCAAATATATACAACCCAAGTCCTTTGTCAATTTCGCCTATCTTTGCGCCGTCATCCGGCAGTTCGTCAACCAAGAATATCTTGCCCAACCGCACACTAACTTCGGCTCCGTTTGGCGCAAAATCATACTTGCAGCGCTTAAACAAAGAGTTCAACTGGTCTATAGTTGCACCGCGCATCCAGTCTTCAAAGCAAAACGACCCATACCAATTATTCACCTGCTCTATCGGCGCAACTATACTCTTTTCGCAAACCGCCGCAAGCACATACGCATCGGTCTTAAACCGAAGCGTGTTGTTCTTTTTGGTAATTTCGTCCAACTTATTTTTTGTATCCACTGATGCGGCGAATTGATACGGACCCTGTTTCCATTTCCAATTCACAACTATTGTGGTTACTTGATGCGGAGCAAGCGCCGGCAGGCTGGCTTTCTTTACAACCTTACCGTCAATCATACACACAAAATCCGTAGGTTTAGAGCGCGCAAATCCTGCGTTCTTTATATGAACCAAGTATTTTATCTGCTCGCCTTCGTTAGGCCAATGCTTTTCAGTTGCTGCGCTGCCGACGAGCTCAGGAATGTTGTAATTTGGATCGGGTTCAGAGGCGATATATCGCTTATACTGCGGCACCTGCTCGGCGTATGTAACTGACAGATCCGGCTTATTAATGGATGAAAGCCACCATTTGATAGTTCTGCCAGCATAGTCTATAAACTCGAACCCACTATACCACATCGTATAGCCAGACCCATCAGTATCCTGATGAATCTGAACACAAGAAATATGTTTCCAATCAAACCCAGGACTAATTTGAGCTTTCCAGCCATACTCAGCACACTTGGCATCCAAATCCGCACCCACAGGCACCACAATCTCAGTCCAATCATTAATCGCATCATAAAGGCGCTGCTTAAGCCCATCAAATCGAGCTTTTCTTCCTGCCATATCAACAAATATAATCCACGGATCGCCTCCCCACCCATTCTTATTCTCACTTCGGAGGTATCCTCGCATCACTTTCGCTTTGGACAAATCAATGTCCCAGTCTTTGGTATTTGGAAAGTAAACCCAACAGTCAAAACCTGAGTTGGTATCCAGCCGAAGAGTAGGCTTCCCGTTTCTCTGCTGAGCACGATCAGCAGATATAACATTACGCGCACCGTTAGTCTCGCCATAACCCCATCTCTTTGCGAAACTGGCGTCTGAGAAAGGAACACTCAACCATTCACCGACGCTTATGCCTCTCTTTGCAGCAGATAAGCCTGCCGCAAACGCAGCCATCAATATGACGGACAAAACTATCGCCACACCAAATCTGCGCATTGCCATACGATTCCTCCCATACTAATTATTCTCGTCGGCTGATGAGCAGGCTGAAGAGATACAAATGCAGTCGTCATACAATACAGCTTAGTCTCGACCGGATGCATTCAGTCGGCGTGCCTCGATTATACTGCCGCATAGCGTCAATAAACAATACGCTGCGCGCAATTATTCTGGTCAATTTCTGCAATATATGACACAATGAATATAGCCTATGGAACAGTTCGAGGGCATACAAATAAAAACACCGGGCTGCCGACAATGAAAAGCGATTACTCAAACTTCAGTCCAAAGCTGGTATTCTGGGAAACAACCAATGCATGCAATCTGAAATGCATTCACTGCCGCGCGCGTCCTGCAGACACACTATCGCCGGATGAACTAAGGCTTGATGAAGCTTTTGCACTGATAAACGAGCTGGCGTCATTCGAGTCTCCTGCGCTGGTACTTAGCGGCGGCGAGCCGCTAGTCAGGCCAGACATATTCGAAATAGCAAGTTACGGCAGCAGCAGAGGGCTTCGAGTTCTGCTTGCTACAAATGGCACACTTATCACACAGCCGACAGCAGAGAAAATCGCCGAATCAGGAATAAAGCGCGTAAGCGTGAGCATAGACGGAGCCGATGCCAAATCACATGACGCTTTCAGAAAAGTTGAAGGCGCGTTCGAGCGCGCATGGCAGGGAATTGAACATCTGAAATCTGCAGGTGTGCCGTTTCAAATCAATACAACTGTATCAAAACACAATTTAGAAGAGATCCCCAGGATACTAGAGATGGCAAAAACATCCGACGCGGCTGCTCTGCATATTTTTCTGCTGGTGCCAACAGGCTGCGGCAAAGAAATAGCGGACGAAGAGATGATTGAGCCGAGAGATTACGAACAAGTGCTCAATTGGATCTATGACCGTTCGAAAGACTCACAGATTGAACTCAAGGCAACCTGCGCGCCACATTATCAGCGAATCATCCGTCAGCGGGCGAAAAATAATTCAGAAACTACCGGCGCGAAAGGGTGTTTGGGTGGGACATCCGTATGCTTTGTCTCGTATAAAGGCGATGTCTATCCGTGTGGTTATCTTCCAGTTTCTGCGGGGAATATTAGAGAAAAGAGCTTTGTAGAAATATGGAAAACTGCAGAGGTTTTTCGACTGCTTCGAGACGAAGACAATCTAAGAGGCAAGTGCGGTGTTTGTGAATACAGAAGAGTATGCATGGGATGCAGAGCACGCGCTTATGCCTACACAGGCGATTATCTTGCCGAAGAGCCTTTCTGCATATACACACCTGAATATTATCGCGGCGCCAGAGAAAAGAGCAAATAAGTATGGACAGCATAGACAAGCGGTTGCTTAATATAATTCAAGATGATTTTCCTTTGTGCGAGCAGCCGTTCAAAGCACTTGGTGAAATGCTGGGCATTACTGGCGAAGAAGCGGTAAGAAGAACTAAAGCTCTTGCCGAAGCAGGGATTATACGAAAAATCAGTCCGTCGTTTGATTCAAAAAAACTGGGATACGTAAGCACATTGGCTGCAGCAAAGGTGCCGGCAGAGAAGCTGGAAGAGACAGTCGAAGTTATAAACTCGTATCCGGAAGTAACACATAACTATGGACGCGATTTCGACTATAATCTTTGGTTTACAATAATCTGCGAAAGCGGCGAGCGGCTGGAATCTATAATCGAAGAGATCAAAGCTAAAACTGGCATATCGGATATACATTCACTGCCTGCTGAGCGAACATTTAAGATAAAAGTGGGATTCGAGTTTTAGATGACTGATAAACAAATAGCTATAATCAAAGCCATCCAAGAAGGGATACCGATCTGCGAAAAGCCTTTCGCAGAAGCTGCGCGCGTGGCTGGAGTTTCAACTGAACAGATAATCGAGCAGATTAGACTTTGGCGTGAAGATGGTACCATTCGCAGGTTTGGCGCAATTATTCGACACCAACGCGCTGGTTTCAGAGCGAACGCAATGGCTGTTTGGGATGTTCCGGAGAGCCATATCGAAAAATTTGCAGAAATCGCGGCTTCATATCGTGAAATCAGCCACTGTTACCAGCGTCCGAGATTCAACGGCTTCCCTTATAATATCTATACGATGATTCACGGCAGGAAAAAGGAAGATTGTGAATCAATTGCTCGGGAAATCTCGGAGAAAACAGGCATTCTAAGCTTCAGGATGCTCTATACCACAGCCGAGTTCAAGAAGACAAGTCCGCTCTACTTTTTACACACCGAACAAGAGGAAGGCGGCAGATGATAGGAATTACTAAGCTCTACTGTGGGACTGCTTCAACAGGTGACGCTCTTAGATATGGCAGGAAAAGCGGCAGGCTGCCATCGCATCTGCTCCAGTATTCCGAAGATAAAAAGCCGATAGTAGTTTGGAATATGACTCGCAGATGCAACCTAAACTGCATTCACTGCTACGCATCGTCTGAAAACAAAAGCTATGCGAATGAGCTTACCTTTGGTGAAGCGCAAAAAATGATAAGAGACTTGGCGGATTTCGGCGTGCCGGTGCTGCTGTTCTCAGGTGGAGAGCCGCTGATGCGAAACGATATATTTGAACTTGCCGCACTTGCGCGTGAGCTTGGCATTCGGACGGTTATATCAACCAATGGCACACTGATAGATGAAACAACTGCAAGCCGAATAAAAGAAGCTGGCGTAAGCTACGTAGGGATAAGTTTGGATGGGATGGGTGAACGCAACGACTTTTTCAGAGGCAGAGAAGGGGCGTTCGAAGCTGCGATTCGTGCATTCGACAACTGTAATGCTATTGGACAAAGATGCGGGCTTAGGATGACACTTACTCGACACAATTTTCTGGAACTAAACGAAGTGTTCGATCTAATAGAAGGACACAAAATAGGTAGAGCCTGCTTCTACCATTTGGTTTATACAGGCAGAGGCAGCAAACTAAAGGAAGAGGATTTATCGGCAGAGGAATCTCGGCGGACGGTTGATCTGATTATAGATAAGGCGGCGGATTTCCATAGGCGCGGCATTGGTACGGATATATTGACTGTGGACAATCACTGCGACGCACCTTATCTATATATGCGCATGGTTAGAGAAAACTCTCCTAGAGCTGATGAAGTGCTCGAGCTGCTCAGATGGAATGGAGGGAACAGCTCGGGGATCGGGATAGCCGCGGTTGATAATGAAGGATTTGTGCATGCAGATCAGTTTTGGTGGCATTATTCGTTTGGAAATGTGAGGGATCGCAAGTTTGGTGATATATGGACGGATACATCTGACCCATTGATGGCAATACTCAAAAGCCGGAAGCCACATTTAAAAGGACGGTGCAGCAGGTGCAGATGGCTTGATATATGCAACGGCAACTTCAGGGTGAGAGCAGAGGCTGTGTATGGCGACGTACTTGCCCCTGATCCTGCATGTTATCTCACCGATGAAGAGATTGGTATTGCGTAACACCAACAGATGAAGATCTTTACATATTGAGGCTTTAGAGGTAGAATAAAGCTGAAAGGCTGTGACGGGGAGGAGTAGGCAGAACGCCAGCCTACAGAGAGGGAGAGGGCGCTGAGAATCTCCCGGCAGGGCACTGTGCGAACGTCGCCCCTGAGCTGCGTGAGCGAAGGTCTGTGAGATGACTGTGTAGTTTGCGCCGGGCAAGCCCGTTAAAGCGAAAATGAGCCGCCGCGAAATCGGCGGGAAACAAGGTGGTACCACGAAGGAGCTAAGTAAGCCCCTCTCGTCCTTGTGCGTTTAAGCAGGATGAGTGGGGCTTTTGTGGTTTTTGAATTAGTTAAAATTAGTTAACCAAATGAGGAGGATGATCCTTGAACACAAATAATATGGACAGCACAAACCTGCCGAAGGTGTACAATCCATTCGATGTTGAGGAAAAATGGTATGCATACTGGCTTGAGAAAGGATACTTTAGACCTGACGAAGATCCAAACAAGCCGCGCTACTGCATAACTATACCGCCGCCGAACGTAACAGGCTCGCTTCACATGGGGCATGCGCTTTGCTATACAATCCATGATGTGCTTGCACGCTGGCATAGAATGAAAGGCTTCAGCACGCTAATCCTGCCTGGCACAGATCATGCAGGAATCGGCACGCAGATGAAGGTGGAACGCGCGCTCGCAGAAGAAGGACTGACTAGGTTTGACCTGGGGCGCGAGAAGTTTTTGGAACGCACATGGCAGTGGAAGGAAAAATATGGCGGCACGATAATAACCCAACTCAAGCGACTTGGTTGCTCTTTTGACTGGGAACGTGAACGATTCACGATGGATGAAGGTTATCAAGACGCCGTGCTCGAGTCGTTTGTGCGTTACTTTGAGAAGGGGTATATCTATCGGGGCGCTAGGGTGATTAACTGGTGTCCAAGCTGCGGAACGGGGATTTCTGATCTTGAAGTAGATTATGTTGAGCGAAAATCTCATCTTTGGCATATAAAATACCCATATAAAGACAACTCAGGATACATACAAGTAGCAACAACAAGACCTGAAACTATGCTTGGAGATACTGCCGTTGCAGTAAATCCGGAAGACAAACGATACACCAATGCTGTAGGCAAAACAGTAATCCTGCCGATTATGCAACGAGAGATACCAGTAGTCGCCGATAGCTATGTTGACCCTGAGTTTGGCACTGGCGCAGTTAAGGTGACGCCTGCGCACGATCCGAACGACTTCGAGATAGGTATCAGACACAATCTGCCGCAGGTCGTCGTTATAGGCACAGACGCAAAGATGACTGATCAAGCCGGCAAATATGCGGGACTGGATAGACATGAGGCTCGAAAGCGAGTAGTCAAAGAACTTGAAGAAAAGGGGCTGCTGGCGAAGATCGAAGATTATACTCACTCAGTAGGCGTATGCAAGAGATGCGGCACGGTTATAGAGCCGCTGTTGTCGGAACAGTGGTTTGTCAGCATGAAAGAGCTTGCTAAGCCGGCTATAGATGTAGTTGAATCCGGTAAGATACGCTTCGTGCCTGATCGTTATAAGCGCATCTATTTGGATTGGATGTATAACATCAAAGACTGGTGCATATCGAGACAGCTTTGGTGGGGACATAGGATACCAATTTGGAAATGTTTGGACTGCGGCGAGTATCACGCAAGTAAAACCGAAGTCAAGAAATGCAAGAAATGCGGCTCGAGCAACCTTGAGCAGGACAACGATGTGCTTGACACTTGGTTTTCTTCTGCTCTTTGGCCTTTTGCAACTCTCGGCTGGCCAAAGAAGACTCCGGAGCTTGAGCGCTATTATCCTACGGATGTTCTCATAACAGCACGAGACATCATATACCTTTGGGTTGCAAGGATGATTTTCTCGAGCTTGGAGTTCATTGGCGAGATACCGTTCAAAGACGTTTACATTTATGCAATGGTGCTGAATCAAGAGGGACGGCGCATGTCGAAGTCGCTCGGCACAGGCATTGATCCGCTTGATCTGATTGATAGATTCGGCTCCGATGCTCTAAGATACGCGCTGATACAGCAGGTTGGACTGGGACAGGATATTAGATTCTCTGATGCCTGCGTGGAAACAACGCGCAACTTTGGCAATAAGATCTGGAACATAAGCAGATTTGTGATAATGAATCTGGAAGGATTCGATGGACGAAAGCCAGACAATTTGGCGCTTCGCCTTGAAGACCGATGGATACTATCTCGACTAAATAGGGTAATCAGAATAGTAAACGAAGGCTTGGCGAGCTATGACATGGATGACGTTGCACGCTCTATTTATGAGTTTCTCTGGAGTGAATTTGCTGATTGGTATGTAGAGCTTGCCAAACCAAGACTGAGAACTGATGAAAAGCCGTTAGTTCAATGGATGCTCTGGCATGCACTTGAAACCAGCATGCGCCTGCTGCATCCTATAATGCCGTTCATAACCGAAGAGATCTGGCAGGCAATACCACACGAAGGCGAGAGCATAATGATTGCCTCGTTCCCCGAGCCAGATGAGTCAAAAATAGACGCCAAAGCTGAAGCACAGATGGAAATAATAATGGAAGCCGTGCGGCTTATACGCAATCTGCGAACAGAGCTTTCTGTGCCGCCAAGCAAAAAGATTGAGGCTAAAGCTATCGCTTCTTCGCATAAAACAAAAGAGGTCTTACTAGCGAATGCTGAGGCTATCAGCGCTCTTGCCAAACTGAATGAGCTTAAAGTAGCAGACACGCTTACCGAAGCCGAAAAGAGTGGTTATCTATTTGCGCACGGCTCAGGATTTGATGTATGTCTGCCGGTAACAGGCGCGGTGGATGCAGAGAAAGAGCTTGACAAAATAGCCACCGAGCTTGCGTCGCTTGAAAAAGAGTTAGCCAGAGTCAAAGGTAAGCTCTCAAATGAGCAATTTGTCTTGAAGGCTCCGGCTGAGATAGTCGAAAAAGAGCGCCGCATATTGGCAGAGCTTGAAGAGAAAAAGTCCAAGCTCGAGGATCGCAGGAAGGTACTCAGCGGCTAGTGAAGCTGGATATCGCTGGCTGATGCAATGCGACCGCCGGCTTGCATAAGCTGGCGGTCGCATTTGGTTAATTTTTCCGCGATGCGGCAGCTCAACTGGTTGCCTCTAGCAATCTCCCATGCTAGTATGTAACTAGATGGCAAGCATAATGAACACACTCACTCACACATACGAAGAGCTGACTAGTGGGGCTTCGCCGCGCATCAAGCGGCTTGCCGCAGAGGCACGCATGCGCGGCAAAAATCAGCCGCCATATACGTTCGCTGCAGATCTAGCCGCCGCTTACGCTCGCTTCGAAGGTGTCCCCAAACACGAAAGACAGGCACTCGCTTTTGCTGAAGCAATCGAAAAAATGCCTGTATATCTGCTGCCAGATGAACGGTTGGTTGGAATGGTTTATCATCTGGGCGAACGGATTAAAGCTGAAGATCCAGTAAGTTGGCACAAAGAAGCAGAGGAGATAGCCTACAAGATAATTCCTGAAAATGCTGAGCTTGCAGAGCTTAACGTCTATACCGACGGCGCTGCAAGAGGACATATAACTTGGCGGTGGGACTGGATATTAAAGAAAGGGACCGATGGGCTGCTAAAGGACTATCGGCGCGCACTCGAAAACCCCAGAGACGAAAAAGCCTCACAATTTTATCGCTGTGTGATCTATCTGCTTGAAGCTTTCCAGCGTTGGTGCGATAAACATGTCGACGCGTTAAAAGATGCTTTGGAGAGTTGCGAGCCTAGCGATCGTCCAAGACTTCAGGAACTAATTGAGATATGCTCCAGAGTACCGCGGTATCCTGCACGCAACTTCCGTGAGGCACTTCAGAGCTTCTGGATTCAGCATATTGCGGTTATAGCAGAGGAGCCTTGGGGTGGAAATGGTCCGGGACGAGTGGATTACTTTTTATGGCCGTATCTAGAGCGCGATATTGCCGAAGGCGTTATGACACTCCAAGATGCTCGCGAGCTGATAGATGAGATGTTCATCAGATTCGATGAGCGGTTGATGGACGCCGACGGCTGGGTTGAAGCAATTGTCGTAGGCGGATCTAATCCAAACGGAAGCTCATCAGTAAATCCACTTTCTTACATAATCGTAGAATCTATAATGGGATTGGATGTGCTTCATCCGTCTATATATATGCGAATGCCGGAAGACTGTCCGGACGATTTCATAAAACTCGCAGCGCATTATCTATTGAAAGGGCGAAACAGAGCGCAGATACTGAACGACCCCGCTATCATAAAAGCGATGGAAACCTTCGGCATGCCGAAAGAAGACGCTGCTATGTACACATGCGGCGGATGTATGGAGATAACCCCGCAAGGTATGAACAGCGATCTGCTTTTTGCAGGGTTTCAGAATATCCCCAAAACCGTCGAGCTGGTTATAACCGGCGGAGAATGTTTGGTAACCGGCAAAAAGTTAAAAGCAGTGAATCTGCCTTCGCTGGTCGCATACAAAACATTCGACGAGTTTTACAAAGCATTCGAAAATGAGCTTGCACGCGAGTTGAATCTATTCTTCCGAAGGCTCGATATCTACAGCGAAATGTGCGCCGAAAACAGGCCGTGCTATTTGCAATCATCTATGATTGCCGACTGTCTTGAGCGCGGCAGAGAAATGCATGACGGCGGCGCTCGGTATCATGATTATGGATCAAGCCCTATGGGGCTACCAAACGCCGCAGACGCTATATTCGCAGTAAAAAAAGCCGTCTATGATGACAACATCTGCACGGCTGAAGAGCTGCTGGCGGCGCTTCGCGCAAACTTCGAAGGATATGAAGACCTGCGGCTTAAACTTCGCGCCATACCAAAATATGGACAGCAGAATCCTGAGGCTGACGCGATGGCGGCTCGAGTTATGGAAAGCGTGTGCAGGATATATGAGTCATACAGAACCAGATGGGGTGGCAGAGCCAAGCCAGTGGTGCTCACATTTGTTTGGGCAGCAATGCTCGGAAGCCAACTGGGTGCTACTGCTGATGGAAACAAGGCAGGCACTCCAATAGCACAAAGCCTTACACCGCAGAGTTCATCTATGACCGAAGGAATAACCGCGGCAATTGGAAGCTACACCAGTATGCCGCTTAATCTGGTAGCAGGCGGCGGATCGAGCATGTGGGATATTGACCCGCAATGGGCTTCTCCTGCGGTTATCGAACCTCTGCTTAGAACATTCCTCAAGCTTGGTGGACATATCTGGCAAGGGAACACAACCGACGTAGAAGAGCTTATTAAGGCACGAGAAAACCCTAACGACTATCGAAGCCTTATGGTAAGAGTTGGCGGATACTCGGCAAGATTTGTCACGCTGGACGATGAACTGCAGAGAGAGATCATAAACAGGCGGCGCCATGCTAGGTGATTTTGAACCTTCTAGTAAAACCGAAGGCTGGGTGTTTGATATTCAGCGTTTCTCTCTTCATGATGGTCCGGGTATACGCACTACCATATTTATTAAAGGCTGTCCCCTGCAATGCATCTGGTGCCATAACCCCGAAGGAATAAGCCCTAGACCTCAGGTGCGAGTCAACTTTAACATATGCACGCTGTGTGGAAGATGCGCGGACGTTTGCGAATCAGGCTGCCATATAATAGATAAAAACAGCCATCTGCTCAGACTCGATAGGTGCATGCTATGCGGCAGGTGCGCTTCGGTGTGTCTCAACAAAGCTACTGAAATAGTAGGCAGAAAGATGACTGCCGAAGACGTGATGAGCATCGTTCGCAAGGATATCCCGTTCTATGAGCAGTCTGGTGGCGGCGTAACATTATCGGGCGGCGAACCTATGGCACAGCCTGAATTTGCGCTCGCGATTATGAAGATGGCACATACAGAGAATATTCATACTGCAATTGAAACATCGCTCTGTGTAAACTGGCAGGTTGTAGAGAAATTTATTGAAACTGCTGACTTGTTTTTGGTTGATCTCAAGCATATAGACGAGACACTCCATAAAGAACTGACAGGCATCTCAAACCGGCAGATACTCTCAAACGTACGACGCCTGGCACAAACCACAAAGCCAATGATAATCCGAATCTGTTTAGTACCTGGCTACAATGCCAACAGCGATTTTGCAGAGAAGCTGGTCGAATTCATCACGTCACTTGAACAAACACCTGAGGTAGAGATACTGCTTTATCATAGACTTGGAATTCCAAAATGGAAAGCTATCGGCGAGCAACCACCTATGCCAGAAGACGTCCCTGCTGCAGATCGAGATGATGCATCGGAATGGGTTCAGAGACTAAGAGATGCATGTGTACCAGTCAGGGTGCAGTAGTTAATTCTAGTTGCAGTCGGTCACACCAGGCCAGATGTAAGGCGTCTCGGAGATTTTTCGCTTAATTCTTGTAAGCGCGTTATCTACCGATTTCGTCTTGCACTGAAGCTCAGAGGCAATCTCTCTGTAAGACTTTCCGACCTGATAACCAGACAACACACGCCACTCGAAATCCGACAGCAGCCGCCTCAACATATCGCACAGCCGTCTGTTATCCTCGCGCCTGAGCACAAGTTCCTCCGGATCAATCATATCGTCCGACACAAGTATCTCCGCAAGATTCCATTCTGAATCGCTGTCTTCTGAAGGGTATTCAAGCGACACAGAGCTGTTGAGTGGCGACTGTTTCTGCCTAGTAGCAGTCTTTATGGCAGTTATAACATGGCGCTCTATACAAATTCTCGCAAACGAAATGAAAGAAATATCCTTCTCTGGTCTATAATCAACTATCGCCTGCCAAAGTCCAATCATTCCAATTTGCAGAAGGTCTTCTTTCTCTGCTCCAAGCAGAAAGTACGATCTTACTTTCGTCCTTACAAGTCCACGATATTTATAAAGCAGATACTCAATGGCAGCTTCATCGCCTGATTGTGCCATCTCAACTATCTTATGATCTGGCAGCGATGCATAGCAGCTCTCAGCCACCCTATCATCTTCGAGAATCTCGAGATCGCGCAGACTATAGTCACTCATCGTCAACTTTCTTCTGTTTCCTCCTTTTCCTGCTCGATCTCAACTGATGTCTTGCTTATTATCGCAGCTCCCAACGCCACCAACACCGCAGCTGCTGCGGCAAGGGACACCGTATGTTCAGCAATAGTCTTGCCGCCGAATCTCAATCTGATCTTGCTGATGTTCTTGGCGTCAAGAAGTTTCTGGACATCGTCTACAAGTTCTATGGCAGCAGAAAGAAGATCGCCTTTGCTGTTCTCGAGGTTGATAATGGCTTGGATAACGTCACCGTTGGCTTCGGCAAGCGCTTCCCGCGCCTCGGCATAGCTCACCCTCATTCTCTGCCGGATGGCATCAAGCTTCTCAAGCTCAGTATCCACGGCTTTGGTTCTCCTCGCGCCGATTATAACCTATACTTTTCGGCTTTGACAACTAGTTAGAGCCAATAATGTCGGTAAAATGCAAAAAATTTTTTTATTAATTCAGTTCCAGCCGTATTTATGCGGCTTCCAGTGTTACAGCAAAAACCCTTACCTTGTCATTATTCGGCAGCCTAATCCCCGTGAGCCTGCCTGCAGATTTATCAACCGGCAACACATAATGGTAGATCCTGCACTTTATCCCGCGTTCGTCCCCAGCGGCTGAGTGCCTGTGAAGAGCCGTAAACGCCGTATTTTCTCCCTGCGCGTTCCAGCCGCTTACCGTAATCTTCGAGTCTCTCTGCCCTGAGGCAAATTGCAGAGTAAACACTGCTTCCTGTTCAGTATCAACAGCAGCCGCAAGCACGTGCACGTTCACGTATTCACCAGCAGGCACTGTCAATTCCTGTCCAACGCATTTAACCGCATTCTTCTCACCTGCACTCTTACTGCCATATCGGAAGCTGATGCGCTTCATTGCCTGCTGCTCACCTGCGGCAGCTCTGCCCAAATACCCACTGGGATATACATCTGAATAAGGCTCCATCATACCAAAATGCGGAGGCATCATCTCGGCAGGGAACGAATGACCAGCTCCATCAAAGTCGCCACTTGCATAATCAGTGTCTGGACTACTGGAGGCTATATCAAACACTTTCGTTAAATCCAAAAACGTAAGCTTACCGCCGGTAACATTTACTTCCTGAACAAAAATATCGCTTCCGCGAGTAATGTCGCCCGTCGAAGCCCATACTCCCCGAACATTCAAATCAAACACTGCAATATAGCGACCGTCATACTTTGGCGCACTCACTTTAACCGAAACCACCGACGGCTGGCCTGCGGCTATCGGCGTCTTAATAGGGGTTATTTCCGTATTCCAAGCAGCTTCCGTCCCGTCCAAATAATACCAATGGCAGCCGAAACCGTAGCCCTTCTTGCCGTCCCAATTATCCGGGCTCGTATTGCGCACAACAAGCTTCACATCATAAGTTCTGCCGGCATCAAGATTCACAGGCAAATCGGCGGCTACTATCCTAGCGCCGAAGTCGTTCTCAAATATATCAATCACACGATCACAAACAGGCGACCCCGCATCCGAAAACCATTTTGTTCCCTCAATCAAATCAAACTTCAGATGATACGACCACGCATCAGACTGCTTCCAAGTCGCAATCGCTTTGCCGTTTTTATCCTTCAACACAACATTCACAGGAATATCTACTACTTCGCCTGGACGAACATCCTTAGGCAGTTGAGCCTTAACTAAAGCAACCTCTATCTCCTCCGAGCGCTCATCCGACCATCCATGAATATAATTAGATTCCTTGAACAACCGATAACTAAGCGCCGTTGACCCTGCCTTCCATACAGCAGACCCATCGTTTCTAACACGCACTTTATAAGTATATGCCGCACCCGTCCGCACCATCACCGGACCATCTACCTCAAGCCAAGCAGCCTTCTTAGCAGCATCTACCGCACCTACCCTAACCGGCACTGAAAGCCACCTATCGCCAAGCGCAGAAAGCGGCTTATTATCGGCGAGCCGTATCATTTCAAATCTAAGCTCATAACTTCCATCAGGCAACGGCTTGCCGCTTGGAGTCGCCGGAGCTATCCCTAATGTAACATCAACCATCTGTCCCGGCTGTACATCCTTGTCAATCCGCATCCTAACCGCACTGTCAGCTATAAGTCTGCCGTCCTGATACCAACGATAGGTCAGCGCATAACCTTCAGATGCCAACCATACTCTATTGCCAACATTGCCAATAACAAACTCAGCCTGACATATTCGATCAGCAGGTATAACATCCGGCACATTCCTTCTGATAAATCTGGTGTCATACTCCTTAGGTCCCCGGAACCTAAGCACCTGCATCTTTGTTTCTTCTATAAACGCTCTTCCATACTGTCGGCTGGCACATAGTTCGCTGCCTTCGTGAAACTCGTTCCAGCCATCAACAATAACCCAGTGTGGATTATTAGGGAGCATCGAAGCCCAATCCGACTTATATGTATTCGTCCCCTGTCTTGATCTTATAGGCGTGTTCCTGCCAGGCACCGCGCTGTCGTCATACCCAGCGCCTACCGTAGCAATCTTCACTATTCCCGTATCATTAAACTTTGCCCCCAACCCAGCGCCGTAGCTTGCATATCCATCCAAGCACTTGAACTGAGCGTATGCTTCATCCCCAAACCACAGTATATTTGCGTTGAAATCCTTAGCAAAGCTCTCGTTTACATACTTAACAAAGCTCTCATCAAACCCACTAAACCACGATGGCGTATAAAGATCTATAACCACACACGGTCTGCCGGCTCTCTCATCGCCCATCTCAACCTGCGCTCTAAACTCCTCCGGCACCCTCTGGAAAAACTCCTTTATCATCCCATAAAACGTTCTTTTTACCTCTTCGTCTCGAAGGTCAGGCTTACTGCCGTACGCGCTAAACATAGCCGTAGTGTCGAAGAACATACCAACCATAGGATACGGTCTGCCCTCGCGCTTAAGTTCACGAAGAGCCTCAACCATACAGTCAAGCCCTTTTCGAGCAAAACCTGCACTGTTAACCCCATCCCCCCAATAAACCGGCAGAACAACATCTATCCCAGCCTTCTTCATATCCGAAAGCTCTTCTTTGTGCCATTCTACTCTATCGTAAGAGAACCACATCCCAGGCGATTTAATAGGATGATCCGTGAGCGCACTCTCACCATCAGCTTCACGCACATGAGCAAACGGCGCACTTTTGCGAGGATCACCCTGATACCAATAGAAATAGTAAGTTGCCACAGTCTTCTGAAGCTGGTGCTTCGGCAGTTTAGGCATCTCAATAGGCAGCGGAATTGTAAAAGACGTGTTCTTATTCCATTCACTAGGCGCAATCTGTCCATCAATAAGCGGCGTTCTGGCAACATACTTCGCCGAAACGATTCTCTCACGCGACAGCGTTGCCGCACCAAAAACCGGTCCAGTAAATACAATATCCGACCATTTGGAGGCATCATGAATATCGGACTCGCTCTGCACATTCGGCGACAGGCTTGCAAACGCTGTCTTATCCCCATGCATTCTTATAACAGCGTTGAAGCTCATAATTGTTCCTGGAGTAGGCGGCTTTATGCCCATCTCAAACCAGGGTATTGCAAGCTCAACCGTATATCCGGCATCTAAATCGTCCGGATTATTTATAGTACCCTCTATACTTGCTTGATATTTAAACGACACAATCGGCTTTTTCGTCCATGTGCCGTCCTCCGAGCCTACCGTAAATGCCGATCCACCCGCAGCGCTCACCGCCATATGTATTGTATGAGCCGACCTGCCTTTATGATGAGCATTGTCGGTTTCAATAAATATCTCTACGCAGTCATCTTCCCAAGGATTAGATGCCAGTTTGGTATTAGTACCAACTACATTAGGATCATCTACCTTAAAAGCCGCGTAGAAATAATTATCATCCCACGTAGAGTAACCTACCGCGCGAGCCTGTGCTAATACTGCGGATGGAGTGATAATAATCGCTATGAGAGTGAAAACCAAAATAAGCTTGCCCAGTGCAGACACCTCCGATGGTAGATGGAAACTATTCTTTCCGGATGCCAACTTCCGGCTCTCATTTATCCAGACGAAGCCGAACCCCTTCTATTCCCGAAGTGCTGCCGTCCGCCCGTTATTTGATCTAATTCTTTCAACAAACCGAGCCATCCGATCAATGCCTTCGCGTATCTGATCTACTCCCGTAGCATAAGAACAACGTACATGTCCTTCGCCACATTCGCCGAACGCATTCCCCGGAACAACAGCAACTTTCTCTTCAAACAGCAGTTTCTCTGTGAACTCGTCGGATGTCAATCCCGTAGAACGTATAGATGGAAAAGCATAAAACGCACCGCCAGGCATATTACATTCAAGCCCAATGGCATTAAGCCCAGACACGATCAGCTTTCTCCTGCGGTTGTACTCTTCCACCATCTCCTCGCAGTCAGCCTCGCCATTATTTAGGGCTTCCAGCGCAGCCATCTGTGACATTATAGGCGCGCAAAGCATAGTGTACTGGTGAACCTTCATCATACATTCTATTATCTCAACCGGCGCAGCAGCATATCCTATCCGCCAACCGGTCATTGCATACGCCTTCGAGAAGCCATTCAGAAGAATAGTACGCTCATAAGCACCTTCCAGAGTCGCAGCACAAGTATGAGTGCCTTCATAGGTTAGTCTATCGTAGATCTCATCGGAGACAACATACAAATCATGCCTGCGCGCTACGTCAATAACAGCCTGAAGCTCAGCTCTGCTTATAGTCGCTCCGGTGGGATTAGTTGGATAGCTTATAAGCAATGCCTTGGTTTTTGAGGTAACAGCAGCTTCAATTTGCGCCGCACTCACACGAAACCCATTCTCTGCTGTCGTCGGAATAGCAACAGGTATGCCTCCAGCAAAGGTTACACACGGCGCGTATGAAACGTAGCACGGCATCGGGATAAGCACTTCATCACCCGGATTAATCAGCGTACGCATCGCCAAATCAAGCGCTTCGCTTACTCCAACAGTTATAAGCACCTGATTTTCCGGGTTATATTCAATCCCCCATCGGCTCTCAAGAAATCGTGAGATTGCCTGCCTTAACTCCAGCAAGCCATAGTTGGATGTATAGTTTGTGTAGCCCTGCTCAAGAGAATATATGCATGCCTCGCGTATGCGCCAAGGCGTCACAAAGTCCGGCTCACCAACGCCAAACGAAATGACATCGTGCATCTGAGACACAATGTCGAAAAATCTCCGTATACCCGACGGCGGCGCAGATTTAACTACATTAGATAGCGGCTTCATAGCAGAATATCGGCAGTCCAAACGCCTATCTAAGGCTGTATGGCGAGCCGTTTGTCCTCAACACCCCTTCCACCAAGCAGCTCTGAATCTACCTTGTATCTCTTGAGCACAAAATGACTCGCAGTTGACTGCACACGATCAATAGTAGCCAGTTTTTCAGAAACAAAGAACGCTAGCTCCTGCATTGAACCTCCCGCCACAACAACCCTAAGATCATATTCACCGGAAACCAAATACACCGATGTAACCTCAGGAAACCGCGCGATTCTTTCGGCTACATCATCGAATCCCACACCTCGCGACGGCGAAACCTTTACATCTATGAACGCATAGATTATGTCTTTCCCGGCTTTCTCCCAGTCCACAAGAGTTTTGTAGCGGACTATAATACGTTCTTCTTCAAGCCTTTTTATCTCTGCGGCAGCCTGCTCTTCGCTGATCCCCGTGAGCGCGGCTATCTGTGCAGGTGTAGTGCGTGCATCCTGCTCCAGAATTTTCAGTATATCCTTTGTCAACTTCTTGCTGGTATCCATTTGCCAGAATATAACACAGCTGCGCCTAAGTGTCAACGTGCGCTATTGCTTCAGGGACTAGGATTTTGCAGGCTGGAAAGCTTCACCTGTGCAGTGTTCGCGTAGTCAGGATCACCTAGCTCCACCGCAGCTTCATAAGCTTTTCTAGCATCCTCAGTCCTGTTTGCCGCAAGAGCCTGATCACCACGCTGTATATAAAGCACCGAAAGATCTCTTCGCGCATATTTGGCAAAATCGTCATTGCCCCCCACATCCAGCGCCTTTTTCAGTTCATCTTCCGCCGCGCGCACATCGCCGAGATTCAGCTTGGACACCCCCAGATAATAGTGTCCAGCCGAAGACCTGTCATAATAGCTTATAGCCTGTTTAGCATACTCTGCACACCTAGCATAGTCGCCAGACAGGAACGCTTCGCCTGCAAAACGAGAATAAAGATCGGACAGTCTGCGTCTAGCCTCCTTGCCGCCCTGCGATGAACCACCCGCTCGAACAGCTTCGTTATACTGCTTTATTGCTCCATCAGTATTACCTTCACTGTACAGTCGGTCGCCTTGAGAGATATAAATGCGCGCTGTCTCGGTCTGTGCTCGCTCTGTATATGCGTGGTAAGCCTGTCCAACCGCCCAAATCGCAAAAATGAACATCCCCGTCAGCCCCAAAGCTATCATAAGAGAAGCTATGAACATCTTGGTTTCTGCTGAAATCAGCGGTCGGCGCGGCATAACATCGGGAATCTGCGGAACGTACTGGACACCGCCCGACTGCGCAAACGGATCCGGCATAGCTTGCCCAACAGCTCCAGTATTACTGGTTGGCGCGCTTGTAGGTGGCTGAAAAGTTGTGCTTCCGGCAGCTGGCGGCACCGTGTATGTATCAACAATCACCCCATCAGTTATTGGTTTTTGAAGGTCTGCAAGCATCTCGTCAGCGGTCTGATAGCGAAAATCAGGATCTTTTGCCATCGCTTTGCGAATTATGCCGACAAGATAAGGAGACACTCCGACAGGCGCCGGCGGCTCAGAGTTCATTATATTGTATGTTATCGTAACAACAGTATCGCCGGTAAACGGTTTACAACCGGCAAGCATTTCATAAAGCACAACACCAACTGAGAATATATCAGAACGTGCGTCTATGTCCCTACCAGCAACCTGCTCTGGTGACATATAGCTGGGAGTGCCAAACACTTGACCATCAGCAGTTATTGAAGGCTCGGTTGTGATACGTGCTATGCCGAAGTCTGTGAGCTTAACAAGACCTCCCGGCAATATCTGTATGTTCTCGGGTTTGACATCTCTGTGAACTATGTTGTTGCTGTGGGCATAGGCGAGCGCTCTACACAACTGAATTGCAATATCAACCGCTTCTTTAACCGGCAGCGCACCTCTGACCTGCAGAACCTCACGCAGCGTCTGCCCTTCCAAATACTCCATAGCGATGTACAGCCGGTCGCCATCCTGTCCAACATCATAAACCGTAACTATATTCGGATGCGCAAGCCGACCCGCAGCTTTGCCCTCCCTCAGAAACCTCTCTATGCGTTCACGTCTCTGCGCACCAGTCAGATTCGGCGGCAAATAAAGCTCCTTAAGCGCAACACGACGTCCAAGCGTAGGATCAATAGCTTCATAGACAATATCGTTGCTGCGTGCAATCTCTCTTACAATCTGATATTTACCGAGAGTGTTTGAAGAGGACATCTGCTAAACCGCCGCCTAAAAATCCTACCTAAACAACCCAAATAGCTTCCTGCGTGTTTGCTCTTTCTGCGTCTCTTCCGTTTCGCCGCATATATCCGTTACAGCCAGAATCACAACAGTAATGTTGTCGTGTCCACCTCGATCATTTGCAAGATCCACAAGTTCCATCGCCGCTCGTGAAGGTCCACTCCTGCTCACTATACGGCCGATTTCATCAGCCGAAACATTTCCTGTAAGTCCATCGCTGCAGAGAAGTATAACATCGCCTTTCTCAAGTTTCTCTACGAATATATCAGGCTCAACAGACGCCTGGCTGCCCAGCGCGCGAGTAATCACATTGCGAAACGCCGAGTATTCAGCCTCTTCTTCTGTAAGCGCACCTCTTTTAATCTGCTCAGCAACCCACGAATGATCCTCCGTCACCTGCCTAGCCCTGCCATCGCGCACCAAATACCCACGGCTGTCTCCTACCTGCGCAAAATAAGCCTCATCTGCGCGTATAACCACAGCAGAGAGCGTTGTTCCCATCCCCCATCTATCAGCTATCGCCTGTGCAGATTCATAAATGAGAAGATTTGCCTCAAAAACAGCTCGCCTCAAGCATCCAATAACGTCAATAGATCTATCTGCATAATATGACTTGATAACCGTTTTCAATGCAAGCTCGCTTGCTATCTGTCCAGCCGCATGTCCGCCCATTCCGTCGGCAACGCCATAAAAAGAACCCTTTGATGCAATCGTTTCAGGATCATCCGGCTCAAAAAAGTCAAACTTGTCCTCGTTGTTCTCGCGCACTCTGCCTAAGTCAGTCCTAGCCGCGAAGCGTATAGTCGCATGAACCCGTCTAGCTCGCTCGACAAGCTCTTCCCACTCCTGCTCAAGCTTGGCAGGCTCTAGCTCGGCAGTTATTTCAACTTCGTTCTGATCACTCTGCCCGCCACCAACCGAAACATCTTCACCCATCATTCATCCTCCGCCGACTTCAGCGTGAGAACCATCTGCCCAAGCACTATCTCATCGCCGATTTCGAGCACTCGCGGCTCATTCGGTATAAGTTTCTCTCCAGCAACAGATGTGCCGTTTGTGCTGCCAACATCTGTAATGCTTATCGCGCCATCCACCGCATTTATCACGGCATGATGCCCAGATACATAAGGATCTGTCAGCACTATGTCATTGTCCGGACGACGGCCTATGCGATTTTCACCTTCTCTCACCAGATAAATCTCACCCGTCTGTGCTACAAGCTTTGCAACAGGAATGAGCGCTGGTTCGGACTCAACCTCTTGAGCTTCTCCAACATCTTCAGGCTCCGCCGCCGATTCTTCGGGCTCAGAAGGTTCCTGCACCAAGTCAACTTCACCCTTCTCAGCCGTTTCTTCAACCGCAGCCGAAGGATATTCGAACAACAGACGAACAGAACCAAAGATAACCTCATCTCCATCAGACAGCTCAACGCTCTGACCCTGTCCTATCTGCCTGCCGTTTACAACTGTGCCGTTGGTGCTCCCTACATCTTCCACCACACACCTGCCCTCCTCGACAGTAATCTGGGCATGCCTGCGCGAAACAGTAGGATGAGAGAGCAGCACATCGGTATCCTGCCGCCCAACCGTATTCACCCCGGATTTTAGAGTAAATTCTCTGCCGCTTGACGGATCTACGAGTTTCGGCACACTTTCAGCAGGCAGGCTGACTTCCACCTCCACCGGAGTACCCGAAAGCAAAAACCCACAGTCTGAACAGTAAATCTCTCCTCCAGGCGAATTAGCCCCACACACCGGACAGGTTACACTTACCACCATCTGAGTTGATTCCATAGCCGAATTCGAAACAACCTGTGTAACATCCGGCGTCTCACTCACAGCTTGGGTTTTATCAATACTATTATCATTCACCTTATCCGCCTCACTTCCCGCTCTTGCCGCGATCAAGATTGTAAATTGTACCAACAAGCGTCTTTTCTATGCCTGCACCCTGCTTTATATCATCTATTGCCTTCTGTATATCCTGCGCCTGGGTCACTTTGCCCTGCTGAATAAGAAGCGCTTTTGTCTTTTCCAGCTCTTCAATCGCAGCGCTCGGTGCCAACTGCTGCGTGCGCATACCCATCACCGTACGCTCCAAATTGCGCGACGCCAAAGCTACTTCTATCTCTCTTTGCACCTGCTCGTTTACGTTAGCCGCAATAAGAGATTCATCAGCAGTAAACTCAAAAACAACATCCTCCGCCAACTGTTCAGTTCTACCTGTAACAGAATCATCATACGTCAGCTCAACACGAGCAACACGATAAATGCCCGCAGGCCGCTGTCCTAACTCAAGTTCTATTAACGCACTCTCCGTGCTCCCTCGCTCTACATCAGGCAAAGTAACCTCTGCATACCGTTCGCCAAAAGAAGGCAGTCGCCCATAAATCTGCCTCACCTGCACCCATTTTGACAACCTCACCCGAAGATGCAGATTGCGCGCCACAATAGTCATAAGCGTTTCAAGTTCTCTGCGAAAGACTTCGGGGATTAACTCAGGTCGGGTGATATAGTAATAATTGCCGCCAGATCGTTTAGCTATGCCTGCAAGCAGCTCTTCGTTGTATTCATCACCAAAACCAAGCGCAGTTATGGTTATGCCGCGGCTTTTCTGCTCGGCAACCTGTCCTACTATAGAATTGTAATCCTTTATACCGGCAGTTGGCTCGCCATCGGTAAAGAGTAATGCACGATTGACGTATCCGCTTGAAGCCACACTCGCTATCTGGCTTGCGCCTGCCGCAATCCCATCATAAAGATTCGTTGTATTGCCAACTTCAAGTCTGTTGATATGCTCCTTTATAAGCGCCTTGTTCACAACTCTGCGCGCCGGCATTATCACATCAACTCGCTCTTCGAAAGCGACTATCGAAAGCACGTCAGTTGGCTCCAACAAATCTACAACATACCCACACGCACGTTTCACGTATTCGAGCGGCGCACCTTCCATAGAGCCACTACGATCAATAATCAAGCAGAGATTCAGCGGCATCCTGCGTCCGCCAAAAGCACCACCCTGTGCCCCACCTGCTGTAATCGCCACCAGCACATGCTCGCGGCTGGAGTGCGCTGCCGCAGCATAAACATTGCCAGTAATGCATTTCATAATAAGCGCTTTCTCCGGCTGACCGGTCATCTGCGTCCTTTGCGGATCAAATGCCTGCGTATTTCCTGCGTCCTGATACTGACTCATGTCTGAAATCTGCGTCTTTTCTGGTTCGAATGGAGTATTATTCTGATTGTCGTTCATATCGTCTCCTGCTCCCGCTGCTGCTGTTAAGCCGCCTTTCTTGGAACACAAACATGATAATCACTAAAAGCGCGAAAATGAAGTGCATAAGCACACATGTTTTGCCTAATCAATCGGCTCATCACAATGATACAGCAGAATTAAGCCAAATGAAAGTGTGCCTCTGAAAAACCAACTGAGCACTTAACACTTGCGCGCAGTCAAGCTTGACGCTAAAATGGCACCATGAGACGCATAATCGGTTTTCTGGCTCTGATTGCTGCAGTTCTGCTGATGATATTCTATGCTGCACATAACCAACCCAGCAAAAGCGATCGAGAGCAGATAATAAGTCTGATAGCCAAAGGACAACAGAGCATAGAGCGCAAGTCAGTAAATGGCGTAATGTCCTGTGTGTCAAACAATTATTCAGATGATATGGGAAACAACGCTGATAGGCTTCGAGTCTATGTTGCTGATGCATTCAGACAGCCGGGAAGATTTCAGGTTGCAGTGCAAACGCCTCTCATCGAAGTACGCGGCAGCCAAGCCGCGGCTGCCATGCATGTTGAAGTTGACTATGTAGCATCAGGCGAGCGAGACAAAGTATTCAGCGGCGACATCACTTTGATTCTTAAAAAAGAACACCTGCGGCGGTTTCTTATCTTCCCAACCAAAGAATGGAGAGTAGTATCAGCAGCCGGCATCGCACATTTTGATTAGTGGCTCAACTTATTTGCATGCTTAGTTAGCCGCGCTCAACGTCATATTTGTTTTCCAGATGATCGGGAAAATAGGATTCTTTGGCGCGTCGAAGGCCTTCCTGCCCAAGATCCTGCTCTCTGTTGATAAAAGTAAACCCTGCAGCAGCATCGGCGGCAAATTCGCGATTGATTACCTGATATATTCCCGGATAATTAGGATTGGCTTTCTCGAAATGCACTACAAACGTTCTGCGATTCAATTCGCCGCCGATCGCAAAAGCGGCTACCTTGTCTTCTATAATTATCGCTCCTGCGGTGAGTCTAAGCGGTTCAAGCAAAGTCAGCGCTTCATTTACTGCATAATGCTCATCAGCAAGCGAAGCATTTTCCGGCACAAAACAATCACGCACATCACACCAAGTTTCCTGCAGTCTGCGGCAACCATCAATCAGATCCGGAGTCACACGCCGATACTCATATTTAAACTCTTCCTTGAACTTTGCCAGGTGATTTCGCTTGCGATGATATTTTCTCCCAGGCAAATTGATAAGATCATCGGCTAAATACACATAATCCGAGTTGTCTCTATCGTAGGTCACCCTAAGCCCTAGCGTCTCCAGACTCTCTGCCAAGTGCTGCGGCACTCGTGAAAGCCTCTCAAAAGAAGCCATCCTATCTGCCACAGCAACTGGATCGCTTACACCTATCGGCGGCAGAAGAAATGGACGTCTATCTCTATCTACCCCTCGCACAGCTATTCCATCATCAATCCAACACATCTCAAACTCATAAACCCTGCGCCAGAGATAAATGTTCGCAAAAGTAAGTTCGGACGTAACAGGTTGATCACGAGCGAGAAGCTCTTCAAAAAGTCCTGCATCGCTTATTTCTACCGGACGAAAGTTTGGAAATTCACGGCGTTTCACTGCAGTAAAACTTCTGCCCAATTCAAACGGGGTTAAAACATCCTTGTTACAATATCGGCTCCTGACTGCCAAGAATAGGCTTTGGGTGGCGGATATAAACATCTATCAATGCGCCAACACAAGCAAGCATTTCCCTTGCACCATTTCTCTTTTCGCCTCCAGCCGACTTTGCAGCTACACCATAGGCATCAAGACCAATATGCTTGCTAATGAAAATGGCGCGGTCGAGGTGATAATACTGGCTCACGATAATGGCTTCGTCAATGCAGAAAACATGCTTTGCGCGGTATACACTGTCGTAAGTGCGCCGCCCTGCAAAATCCATAATAATATCCTGCCTAGGAACACCGTGCGCAGCCGCATAATCAGCCATTATCTTAGGCTCATTGTGCTCCACGACTCGATTGTCGCCGGACATAAGCAGCTTCTGCACCTTGCCCATTTTGTAAAGCTCTATGCCTTTGTCCAGCCGTTTTTCAAGTTGTGCGGCCGGCCTGCCGTCTCTATATATGCCAGCACCGAGAATAATAGCCACTTTGGCGCGCGGCACACGTTTCGCATCTACATAAACACGATCATGTGCCCCAAGCAGCACCCATACTCTTGCAGCCACAAGCATTGCACCGATAAGCCATACTGCAACGGCAGTGAAAACCATGACTCGCCGCAGACTGCCGCTCTTCTGGCGTTTAGAAACTATTCGCCGTGACTGTATCGAACCTTTTCTGCTGATTCTCTGCCTTTCCATCCATTAACAAGTCGCCCGTTATATCCCGCCGGCTACATTTACGTCTTGTATTCTAACCGTAGGAAGCACAGCGCCTGGTTCATAACGATAATCGCTCGAAACCGCATCCACATTAGCGAGCAACTGTAGAAAATCGCCACCTATCATAGTATTCTGAACAGGATAAGCAAGTTCGCCATTTTCGATCATAAAACCGAAGTCCACAGACGCCGAAACTTCACCGGTAACCATATTCGGTGCTATCTGACATTCAGCTATATAAAGACCATTTCTCACTTCGGATATAATCTGCTGAGATGTCATTGTCCCAAGTTTAGGCACTAAGTTCGAAGGGCTTATCCCTCCGCGTGTGCTATGACCGGTATTCGGTTCCTTAGCCTTGTTGGCAGTGTAAGAATTGTGCAGATAACTCTTCAACACACCATCCTCAACAATCGTCGTCCGCCTAGACGGAAAACCTTCACCATCACAGAATCGAGACCTAAGACCCCCTTCTATAAGCGGATCATCCACCAAACCCAAAATCTCGGAACCTATTTTCTCGCCTTTCCTTCCAGCCATAAAAGACCTTCCACGCTGGATATCCTCCGCATTCACCGCAGACGCAATTGACTGATAAATGGATATCCCTGCGAGCGGTCCGAGCACAATTGGCATAACCTGCGTCTTTACTTTTCTAGACCCAAGAAACTTAACTGCCATCTCAGCCGCCGAGCGCCCAACACCACCCGGCTCAAAATCCGAAAGCCGCCGCGCTTCGTCGAAATCGTAATATGCGCCGACATCCTCCCCACGTCTGACAATCACCATAGTAAATACGCCAACCTCTGAACTGCGGCCAGCCCCACGCACTCCAAGAGAGTTCGCAATCGCCCAACTCCTGTGTCCAACAGCAGCACCGCCGCTTACAATTGCATCGCCAACAACTGATTTGGCTCCATCAATATTCTCAACTGCCATCCGCACAACATCGCTAACACTAAGCCCTGCGACATCTGGGTCAAAAAGACCGGCAGCTTCTGGATACTCAGCATACCCCGGCAGCGAGATGAAATCCGGATCCGGCTCGGCAATCTTTGCCATCTGTGCAGCAGCTCTCGCCGTCTCTATAACACTTGACTCGTCCAAATTGTCGGCGCTTGCATTGCCAACACCACCACGCGAAAACGCACGAACAGAAACCCCGCCGCCAATATGAACATCACTTGATTTTATAGCCGATTTCTCCAGATCCACCGATATGCTCGTTCCGAATGACACATAGACATCTGCCTGGTCGGCTCCTGCTTTAACTGCTTCTTCACATGCCTGCGCAGCAATACTCAAAAGCTTCTCTGGCTCGTAATAATCCATTTGTTTCACTGTTCCTCTCACAAAATTGTACGCTAAAGATTAACACCCAAAGCGTCCTAAACGCAACATCTGAAAATAACACGAGGTCGAATACCAGCAATCGAGAAAACGAGGAAAATCTACCGGCTGATACCCCAAGAGTTATCGAAAAACCCCCAATCAAGCAGGGTCTCTTGGCGTGAAAAATCAGATTCAGCATCAAAAACCACATAATCCGGCGCGATTCGCGCATTCTCTGCAGCCATTCTTATAGTCTCTGGGCTATGTCCGCCGAGAACAACAACACATCGTTCAGGATTCAGCGGATTAAAATAGACTACAATAAGCCCCATATTCTCGCCTTCATAAAGCCGCCGTCCCGCCTGCACCCATCTTCCATCGAACCTAACAGGTAAGTAGTTATTCACTCGCCGAATGAGCGAGCTTGTGAACTGATTGCCTATGAGAATCAGGTTATATGAGCTGATATCCTTCTTCGTAACATGTGAGCATGACTTGACCGGAATATCTATGTCACCCCACTCGCCTGGATCAGCCAACATATATGCCGCTTCTCTGCTTGCGTTTGCCAGTTCCCCACCGCCGCCTGCACCATAAACAATTAAGTATCTGTCCATAAACGCATCGCCCACCGGACCCTCAACACCTGCCCGCTTGTGAAAACCAGTCCCAGTATCTCCAAACTGCAGCTTGTCTGAAGCAATGCCCTCAAAGACTTTTTCACCATTCCATAAAACCACAATCTCACAGTCAAGCTCCATATGCCAGAGAGCAGGATTAAGCGTGAACGCCTCTACATTCTCGGTTAACACCTGCACTACTTTTTTGTTTTCGCCAGCGGGTTCGAGAATCTCTGCGTGAATGCGCGCTAGTTTTGGACGCTCGGCAATTTGATCAATCCTCACCCAATAAGCCCCACTCCATCTGAGTGAAGGTGTTACAAAATCAACGAGTTTCGGCTTCTGTATACGTCTGAAATTCCTAAACCACCGAAACAATTCACCGTCGCTATATGCTAAATCCCACGAGTTATGATAAACCCCCGGATACTCTACATACTCAACATGACAGCCTAACTGCTTAAGCAACTCAACCATCCGGCGTGAGTCATCTACCGGCACAACGTCATCCGAATCACCATGAAATACTCTGACCGGCACATGAATCAGATTTGACGCCATCGCCTCAGGCACCCGCGCGCCAAAAATATCCATGGCAAACTGAGGCAGCGGTCTCACCGTATAATCCCATCTTGCAAACCCAGTAGGCCCACATACCGGCGCAACTGCAGCAAACAAATCAGGATGCCTTTCAGATATAAGCCAAGCGCCTCTGCCACCCATCGAGAGTCCAGTGAGATATATCATATCTTTGTCTATGTTGAAATTGGCGCACACATCATCTATCACATCCAAAACATCCGTTTCGGCAGCGCCCTGATAACCCAAACTGCCAAACGCATAGGGGCTGGCAACAATGAAATCAACATCGGGCAACTTAGGGATACACAGCTTGGCTACACAGTCCGGCTCATCAAAACTGTTGCCACGTCCCATTACCCGCCGGAGGTTAAGCACATGATCGCACGAATAACCATGAAGACTTATAACGAGCGGCCAACTTCGTGAAGAATCGTAAGATGGTGGTGTATAAATAGCATAAGGCTGCAAAGAGCCGTCAAAACTGGACGTATGCCATCTTATCGAAGGCCCACCGATTCCTTCGACTACGCCTTCAGGTTCAGCACAGAAAAGCCTCTCGCGATGGGTCAAACAAAATCTCCTTCCAACCGAACAGCCGCATCACGAATATAACAATCTGATATACCTTCAGCTATCCCGCGCGCCAAATCGACAAAGCTGCCTGCATTCTCAATCATACTGCAGCTCAAAAGCCCTAACTTGACAATAATTCCCTTGTACACAGATGCCATCTCTTCTACTATCATGGGACGACTCCCAACATCACACTGACCATTCCACAGCAAGTTAACCACAGATGGCGAGAATTCTGCAAGTCTGGAAAACTCCCTGTAAAGCCTTCGTTCATCCGGCGAATATTCTCTCACAAGATGAAATCCCAGTCTCATTGCAGCACCAGCAAAACGCCACCAAGCCAGTTCAGCAGTGAAATAATCAGCTTCGGACAGAGCATCTGGCAGCATCACCTGACCGCAATAACCGAACTCATAAAGCGATCTGCATAGCTTAAACCGCCATGCATCCTCAGGATAATATGCCATAAAGCCCTTGCGGCGTTCGGTGAAATCGCCAATAGGATCATAAAACACTTGCCCCTGCGCAAGATCAAATAATCTGTACTCCGGTATGCTAAGCCAATCGCCAGCCAACACTGGTGCAGACTTGAATCTGCCCGCAGTCATATCCAAATAAAAGGAATCTATAGAAAAAACTCTGCCAACCTGCTCAAAGTGCATATTATCGTAATCCTTTGGCAGAGAATCAAGCAGCAGTTGAACCGATGAGCCTATATTGTCATAGTCATCCTGGGTGAGATAAATCTGAAAGCCTATAAGCTGACCGCAGTCAGAACTCGCAGCAAAACAGCCTGCCGCCGCACGATCTACATACGCCGGAAACTCTTTCTCTATGGCAGGCAGACCGACATCCCAAAAGAATCGGCTCGCAGCATAAAGCCTCATTCTTGAAGGTGTGACGCCTTCGACGGCGTTCTTATATATCCTTCGTTCCAATTCTCCCTCGCTAAATCGCGATTAGTGTTGTGGTAAACTGGGATATGCTTCCCTGCTTCATGGACTGTTTCTAAAGATAAATTGTTCCCTGCATAATTACATTCTTACTTGACACTTGTATGCTCCTGTATCACAATATGACATGGATTCTCCGTCTGAAACCCAGATGCTTTCAAAAGCATAAAACGAACTGGAGGGCAACCATAATGGCAGCGACGGGATTATTGCTAATAATACTGCTTGGCATCGTAGGAATAGTGATCTTGTGGATTATTCTGACATATAACAGACTTATTGTGCTCAGAAACAGAATCCAAAATGCCTGGTCGCAGATTGATGTGCAGCTTAGAAGGCGTTATGACTTGATACCGAATCTAGTTGAAACAGTCAAGGGTTACGCCGCTCACGAAAAAACAGTCTTCGAAGAAGTTACCAAAGCACGTGCCGCGATGGCAAGCGCGCAAACTGTTCAGGAGCAAGGCGAAGCTCAGAACATGATAACTTCGGCGCTTAAAAGCTTGTTCGCTGTTGCCGAAGCATATCCAGACCTCAAAGCAAATCAGAACTTCTTGATGTTACAGGAAGAACTTTCAGGAACGGAATCCAAAATTGCCTATGCGCGGCAGTTCTACAACGACTCTGTTATGTCGTTTAACAACTTGATACAGACGTTTCCAGCTAACATAATCGCAGGAATGTTTGGCTTCACGGCACATGACTACTTCCCTATGGAAGAGACTGCACGCGAGCCGGTCAAAGTGCAGTTCTAACACACAAAAACCGACTGGATAGGTATATTTGGCAGGACGGTGCAAGATTACACACCTTCCTGCCAAACGACAACAGGTGAAAAGTAGTATGTTCGACCAAGTAGCAAGCAATATACGGAAATCTTGGGCGCTTATGTTCGTGCTGGCGATTATGGTTATCGCCATTGGGTTTGTGTTCGCTCAGTATACAGATTACCCTTGGCTTCTGCCAGTGGCAATTATTGTGGCATTGCTGATGAACATCATCAGTTATTATCAAAGCGATAAAATAGTGCTTGCAATATCAGGTGCGCGCCCTGCCACCAAAACAGAAGAAGCTTACCTTGTCAACACCGTAGAAGGGCTGGCAATTGCCGCTGGAATACCTATGCCGCGTATTTATGTAATTGATGACACTGCTCCAAATGCTTTCGCAACTGGCAGAGACCCGGAGCACGCCGTAATCTGTGTTACAAGCGGACTGCTCCAGAAAATGAACAGGGTTGAACTGGAAGGCGTCATAGCGCACGAGATGTCACACATCAAAAACTACGACATAAGGTTCCAGACGATAGTCGTGGTGATGGTTGGCATGATAGCACTGCTTGCCGACTGGATGCTGAGAAGTTTTTGGTGGGGAGGCGGACGCAGACGCAGATCAGATGGCGGCGGATCAGCGATATGGGCGATTATTGCTCTGATTATAGCCATATTGGCACCTATAGCGGCAGCGCTTATGCAAGCGGCATTGTCTAGACAGCGCGAATTTCTTGCCGACTCAAACGGAGCAGTGCTAACACGCTACCCAGAAGGACTGGCAAGCGCGCTTGAGAAAATTGCCGCAGATCCGGAACCTCTGGAAGCAGCGAACAAAGCTACAGCGGCACTTTATATATATAACCCACTAAAAGACATTGGAGGAACTATTAACAGTCTTTTTGATACACATCCGCCTGTTGAAGAAAGAATCAGGCGCCTGCGTTCTATGTAATTTGAGACCATACTTATGCGTCAGATCTGGAGGCGAACGCAGATGAGAATATCTCTTATTACATTTCTCATCTTGATTGCGATACAGCAGTCAATCTACTGCCAAAACACAGCGCCTGCACACGTAAACGTCGTCAACATTGAGAATCATACGGGATTTGATGTTGTTCACATAACATTCCCAACTCCTGCTGAAAATACAGACCCTGTCAATGCCTTAGTTTATGCAGAATATTTCAAGCCGAACACCGCATCTAAAATGCCAGCCGTAATCATACTCCATCACTGGAAGGCAACAGATCTTCAAATTGAACGTCAAATCGCCGCACTGCTCGCAGAACACGGAATAGCATCCGCTGTAATGGTTATGCCTTATCACATGGAACGCACGCCGCCTGGCAAAATAAGCGGAGAAGCTATGATAAGCGATGATATCCCAAAAACAATTGCAGCAATGAAACAGACCATTCTGGAAGTTTCTGCGCTTAAATCATGGCTTCAATCGCTCAGTGAAATTGACTCGAATAGAATCGGATTAATCGGTATAAGCTTGGGAGCATTAGTAGCTGCGCGCGCCTATGGAGAAATTGGTGGATTTGACGCAGTTGTTCTTATACTCGGCGGCGGCAACGCGGCAGATATACTATGGAGCAGTCCTCTGAGCATAGAAATAAAAAGAAAACTGCTCGCAAAAGGCTACACCAAAACTCGACTTGAGCAGGAACTAGCTTCCATCGAACCCACAGCCTGTCTTACCCCGTCGCATGGACACAATGTGCTGATGATAAACGCAAAATATGACGAAGCTATCCCTAATCGCGACACTCTAGCTCTATGGAACGCGCTCGGCAAGCCTCCTATAGTATGGGTTGAGAGCGGGCATTACGTGCCATTTGGCAGAAAAGCCGTTGCGAACACAGCCAAAAACTTCCTTTTATATCGCTTTGGCGAATCGTCCACTTTCAATCCACCAGCACTCATTGCAAGCAGATCAATAGAGCTTGGGCTGATATCCGACCGTGCGTCACTGCTTTCGCCATCTGCTTTCATCGAAGTAATGCGACTCAGCAGATCCGGAGCATTGGGTATAAATGTAACAGGTTCTGGAGTATCTGTTGGAGCAGATTTGAAACTATCACGTGGGCTGAAGCTGGGACTACACCGAAGACTAACCAGCAAAAACCGAAAAGTTCTGCCGTTTCTGATGCTCGGATTTACTCTATAGCAAAATCCTACCTACCGCGCGCTGAAACACGCGAATTAGCAGACTTAACCGAACTCCCTTTAGCGCCGCGCACGGACTCTGATTTAACGAGAACCTGTCTGCCACCAAGTCCAACAGCAATCCTGCTTTCCTGCTCTGCAAGCTTAGCCTCGCCATGGCGGCGATAAGCATACGCAAGATCAAAATGCACCACCGGATTCGTATCGCCAAGTTCTACGCTGAACACATCAAGCGAAGATGGACAAACCAGCAAACTCCAATTGCCAAAGCGTTTCCAAAGCGCAAGAAACTCATCATAAGACACAGAGTAAATCCCAGCATCCAGCGGATCAATAAAAATCAGCGATTTTGATGCATCGTCACAGCCTATCACTATGCGATAATGCCCAATACTCTCGTTCCTGCCGCCATCATGCAAAACAATAATCGGCATCCCCAATTCCAGTTTGGCTTTCAAATCAGCCAGTGAACCTGCGTAGCTGTATGCCGAAAGCCCCTTATATCTCGCATATCGAACCAAATCGCCGCCGCTTGCAGCCTGCAGCGTCTCATCAAAAACCTCTTTTGCAACCGACTGCTGGGTTGTCTTATATCCCCAAAACGTCATCACAGCAGCTAAAACAGCCGCACCACACAGGTTTCCCTCCTGTTTTATCTGTGGAACCCCGTGTATAATAATAAAACCTCGACGTTCAACATCAGCAGCCCCAAACCCTGCCGAGACCAAAAGCGCAACAATAAAAGAACCCAGCAGTAACAGTCTCAACGCCCGATGCATCTAAGTGAGCCTCCACGCAACTTGCTCAAGCTCATTATACATAACGATCCGGGCAAACTGTAACCGGTAGAAATACCTGTTTTGCCATCCATAACCAATATACAAAAAGCCCCCGGCTGATAAATCCAACCGGAGGCTTTTCATTCTACATCAATTAAAGCTCACCACGAGCTATTACTTGTCGCGCTGCACCCCTTTGCCCTGCTCCTCAATAACAGCCTGCGCGGCTGCAAGTCTGGCAACAGGTATGCGCTTTGGCGAACAAGATACATAGTTCAGCCCAAGCTTATGGCAGAACTTCACGCTCTCAGGCTCGCCGCCATGCTCACCACATATCCCCAGCTTAATGCCAGGGTTCACCGCTCTAGCATCGTCAACGCAGATCTTCATCAACCGCCCAATACCCTTCTGATCTATAGTCTCAGTCGGATCATTCTTAAATATCTGCTTCTCAATGTAAAGCGGCAGGAATTTACCGGCGTCGTCGCGAGATATTCCGTAGCCCATCTGCGTCAAATCGTTAGTTCCAAACGAGAAGAACGCAGCTTCTTTAGCTATCTCGTCGGCAGTAAGTGCGGCACGCGGTATTTCTATCATCGTGCCGAACATATAGTCTACCTCAACGCCTTCCTCAGCCATAGTCTTCTTCGCCACGTCCTCAAGCTGCGACTTGATATAAGTAAGCTCGTTCACCGTGCTAATCAGCGGTATCATAATCTCAGGATGAACATCCATCCCACTCTTCTTCACTTCACAAGCAGCACCAATTATAGCCGCAACCTGCATATTCACTATGCCTGGGAAGTAAATTGAGAGCCTACAGCCGCGAAGCCCAAGCATCGGGTTCTGTTCATGCATTTCCTGAACCTTAGCAAGCAGAGCCTCTTTCTCTTTCAGCTCAGCGCTGTTTGGATCCTTACATCTAAGCTCCGTAACCTCTACCAAAAGCTCATTAAGCGGCGGAAGGAACTCATGAAGCGGCGGATCAATCAGGCGAATAGTAACAGGCCTGCCGCCCATCGCCTTGAAAATTCCTACAAAGTCCTGCCGCTGCATAGGCAGGAGCTTAGCCAATGCTTTCTCTCTAATCTCTTCATTGTCTGCGAGAATCATATTACGCACCAAAGGGACTCTATCAGAACCAAGGAACATATGCTCAGTTCTGCAAAGTCCTATACCTTCTGCACCAAGTGCAACAGCCTCAGCCGCATGCTCCGGCGTATCAGCATTAGCACGAACACCAAGTTTGCGAACGCTGTCCGCCCACTCCATAAACGTGCCAAAGTCTCCTGTCACAGACGCCGGCTCAGTCTCAAGTTTAGTGTTATAAACCAGCCCCTGTGTGCCGTCTATAGTGATAACATCGCCTTCCTTTATAACAACATCGCCAATGGTAACAGTACGAGCGGCTTCATCAATCCTAAGCGCATCACATCCACAGACCGTAGGTATCCCATACTGTCTGGCAACCAATGCGGCGTGGCTTGTTCTACCGCCGAGCTGCGTCAAAACACCTCTGCTGGCAAGCATACCACCGAGATCATCCGGGTTTGTTTCCTTGCGAACCAGTATAACATCCTCGCCCATCTCAGCCATCTTTATAGCCGTCTTGGTGTCCAATGCCACTTTGCCGCTGGCACCACCTGGACCCGCATTGAGACCTTTTGCAACAGGCTTCGCCGAGCCAACACTCTTAATTCTCGGATGCAAAAGCTGCTCCAGTGCTTCGGGTGGAACTCTCGTCAGCGCCTCGTCCTTGGTAATAAGCCCCTCGTTCACCATATCAACGGCAATCTTAACCGCAGCAACACCAGTTCGCTTGCCAGCGCGGCACTGCAGTATAAACAGCCTGCCTTTCTCAATGGTGAACTCAATATCCTGCATATCACGATAATGATTCTCAAGCAGCTTAGCAATATCCGCAAACTGCTTGTAAATCTCTGGGAACTCATCAGCAAGCTGCTCTATAGGCTCCGGAGTGCGTACACCAGCAACTACATCCTCGCCCTGCGCGTTCTTCAGAAACTCGCCGAACAGCGCCTTCTCGCCGGTCGCTGGGTTTCTGGTAAACGCAACACCAGTGCCGCAGTCATCGCCCATATTCCCAAACACCATCGTCTGAACATTGACCGCAGTGCCGAGATCATGCGGGATTTTCTCTCTGTTGCGATATATCACCGCACGCTCGTTATTCCAGCTCCTGAAAACAGCTATAATCGCAAGGCGAAGCTGCTCCATAGGATCCTGCGGGAAATCTCTGCCGGTTATCTCTTTGAAATAGGCTTTATAAAGCTCAGAAAGCTCTTTAAGCCCTGCGGCATCAACCTCTGTGTCAAACTTAGCGCCAACTTTCTTCTTCAGATCATCAAATATGTGCTCAAAATGATGCTTCTTGAGCTTCGGATACTCGTCAGAAAGAACAATATCCGAGAACATCATCAAGAAACGGCGATAAGCATCATAGCCGAAACGCTCATTGCCCGTAGCCGCAATAATCCCTTTCAGAGTATCTTCGTTCAGTCCAAGGTTCAGAACCGTATCCATCATTCCAGGCATCGAGAACTTGGCGCCGGATCTCACGGATACCAAAAGCGGCTTTTCTGGATCACCGAGCTTCTTGCCCATATCTTTCTCGACATCGGCAAGCGCAGCCATCACTTCCTCCCACAATCCATCCGGGAGCTTTCCGAGCTTCAAATACTCGTTGCAGGTCTCAGTTGTAATCGTAAATCCGGGCGGCACTGGCAGACCTATGTTAGTCATCTCCGCCAAATTTGCGCCCTTGCCTCCTAGAAGGTCTCTCATACTTGCATTACCTTCTCGGAACAAATAGACGCGCTTAATGCTTGTCATTAGATCCAATCCTCCTGTGAGATTAATTGCCCTGAAGTACCGAATGGTAAACTAGGTCAAAGCGGGCGAAAAATTCCCTACAATTTTACCACACAATGGCACCCTGACGCATCAGTAATCCAGGATTTTTGCACAATATATGCAGAAAAATGTGAATTTGAGAAGAAATCAGGCACAAAATAGCCGTCTGCAGAAAAAATCTCGATAGTTTTGTCGAAACGAAAGATTACCGTCGAAAACTATTCGCTTATATCTGCAATAACCACTGTTACATTATCCGCCCCATGCTGAAGCGACGCGTTTGCAACAAGCAGTGAGCAGGCTTCGCGTATATCTTCATATTTCATAATAGAAGCTATTCTTTCTTCGTGAAGCGCATCAGTCAATCCGTCCGTACACAAAAGCACTCTGTCGCCACTTCTTATGGCAAAACTGGAAGGCTCTATCGGCAAAATCGGCTGCCAGCCTATGGCTCTATCAACAACAGTAGTACCGTCTTGAAGCTTTCGCCATTCGTCGTGGGTGAGTCTCGTCAGCCTCCCGTCTCGCATAAGATAAGCACGGCTGTCACCGACTGACACAACATGCACAAACTCGTTAGTAAACACCGCAGCAGTGCAAGTAGATCCCATCCCCCTGAGCACTTCTTCTTCATCCTGCGCGCGAAAAACTGCAGCATTTGCTTTCTGTAAAGCAAAGCGCAGCAGGTGAGGCACCTCCGACGGCGTCCTTCCGGACACAGAACAACCAGCAGCAAATACATCGGCAAACGACTTCAATGCAAGCTGACTCGCCACAGCTCCAGTGCCATGTCCGCCGATGCCATCGGCAACCGCAATCAGACCCAGCGTGCCGCACGGCGACGCTTCGCCAGTAAGAATGATAAAACTGTCTTCGTTTATAGTCCGCGAGCCAATCTCACTCGCAGCAGACGCAGCAACTTTCATCCTGTTTTCTCGACGCCTTGCAGCAGCGCCGCCATAAGCCATTCCATCCATTGCAGACCTTTCCCTACCTATCTGCCGAAATTTTCGTTTTCAAAGTAATAGACAAATGAGCAATCATGATGTATTATCGGCGAGCATCAATGTTTGACAAGAGCTATATGTAGGAATACGCATAAAAAGAAGAAAAATATTCTAAATTGAAATCGGCTATGGAGGTGTAAGATTTATGATATGCAACAATGATGAAGGCTTCAAAGACGAATGGGCGCTTATTTTGGGTGCATCAAGCGGAATGGGTGCCGCAAGTGCAATCGAGCTTGCAAAATGCGGGATGAACATTTTTGGCGTGCATCTTGATAGAAAAAGCACTATGCCAAACGCCGAGGCAGTGATCAAAGCCATTCAAGACTGCGGCGCTCAAGCAGAATTTTTCAATCTCAACGCCGCTGAAGCCCAAAACCGAAAAGTCGTGCTCGACAAAGTAGAACAGATGCTCAAACCAGAAGGCAAGCCGCTGCGTCTGCTGCTTCATTCTCTGGCATTCGGAAGTGTAAGACCTTTCATCGCCAAAACAGCAAACGAAAGAATAACCCAAGCCCAACTCGAGATGACTATGGATGTCATGGCAAACAGCCTCGTATATTGGACGCAGGAAGCCGTTGAACGAGGGCTTATTGGACATGGCAGTCGAATAATCGCCATGACAAGCGCAGGCGGCGAACGAGTATGGCCCTACTACGGCGCAGTATCCGCCGCAAAAGCTGCCGTTGAATCATATATACGCCAGCTTGCTTTTGAGCTTTCGCCAATGGGCGTTACATGTAACGCTCTGCGCGCCGGTGTAACTGACACTCCAGCACTCCGCAAGATACCGGATCATGAAATAATGATCCAGTTCTCGAAAGCGCGAAATCCTATGGGACGGCTTACTACACCCCAGGATGTGGCAAATGCGGTTGTGCTGCTCACAAGTGCGCGTTCACAGTGGATAACAGGTAATGTGATCGGTGTGGATGGCGGAGAGTTTATAGTTGATTGCGGTCATCTCGACCGCTGCTGAGGCTCTATCTGCCAACCGCCCGCGCGCCGACTTCCAAAAGCTCTCTGGCGTGATCTGCGGCTGAGGCCGAGTCCTCCACCTCACCCAACATCCGCGCAATCTCTTGGACTCGGTCTTCACCCGTCACCTCAGCCACGATCACCCTTGTCCGGCCATCAACAACCACTTTCTCAACAGAAAAATGGCTGTCTGCAAAACATGCAATCTGCGGCAGATGTGTAACACATAAAACCTGCGCGCATCTCGAAAGCCCTGCCAACTTGCGCCCCAGCACAGCCGCTGTACGCCCGCCGATACCCGCATCTATCTCATCAAAAATAAGCGTCGGAACACGATACGCCCCAGCCATCACTGTCTTAAGCGCAAGCATCACCCGCGACATTTCGCCCCCAGATGCTATCTTTGCCAACGGTTTCAGCGGCTCACCAGGGTTTGGCGAAATAACAAACTCAACCCTATCAGCACCCTTAGTCCCAGGTGCACATGGCGCAATGGAAACTTCAAACTTCGCAGACTCCATCGCAAGCTCATGCAGCTCACGTTCGACACCCTTAGCAAATCTAATCGCTCCCGATCTCCTAACCTCAGACAGCCTTGCTGCCGCCGCCTCAAGCTGTCCCCTTAAATCGGTTATGCGCGCCTCCAGTGCCGCCGCCCGCTCCTCGCTCTGCGAAAGCGTCTCCATCTTATCCCCCAGTTCTCTGCCGAACTGAATAACCTCTTCAATAGTCTCGCCATATTTTCGTTTGAGCGTTCTTATCGCATCCAACCGCTCCTCAATAAGCTCAAGCCGTTCAGGACTGAACTCTATAGAATCCCGATAATCACGAAGTGCCAAACGCACCTGATCGGCTGCATAAAGAGCGTTCTGAATATCTTCTGTGAGGCTTGAAAGTGACTCGTCAATCCCAGCCATTGCTTGAATGCGACTAAGCGCCGAATAAAGCAGTTCAACAGCACCATTCTCGCCTCCACCAGAAAGTGCATCGTAGGCGGCATTAGCAAGTTCACTCAATTTCTCCGAGTTAGCCAATCTGCTGCGTTCAGCCAGCAATTCCTCCTCTTCGCCAACTCTCAAATTCGCTCTTTCAATCTCATCTTTCTGGAACTTATACAAGTCCAGCAATCGTTCACGCTCGCGTTCGTCATGTCTTAGTGCTTCAAGCTCGCGCTCTGCCTCAGACAAGCTCTCCCAAAACCCGTGCACTTCTAACTTAAGCCTCTGCGCATCCCTACCGCACCATTCGTCTAGTATCTCAAGATGATTGTCAACATCAAGCAGCGACTGATGCTCATGCTGTCCATGTACGTCAACCAACCCAGATGTCAACTGTCTGAGCATCGCAACTGTCGAAATCCGTCCATTAACCCTAACCTGAGATTTGCCACCTGCGCTGAGTTCACGGGATATAACAATTAGCCCATCCTCAGGCTCATACCCAAGCTCAGCCGCACGCCTTACGATGCCATCATCCCCCGATAGATCGAACACAGCCTCAACAACAGCCTTCTCTGCACCAGTACGCACCAAATCCCCGCTCAATCTCTCACCGACAATAGTCGTTATAGCATCAATTATTATGGACTTGCCGGCACCAGTCTCGCCCGTCAGCACATTAAACCCTCTGTGCAGGCGAATAGTTAGATCATCTATCAGGGCAAAGTTTCTGATGTGTATTTCGGTAAGCATTTCACACTGCCCAGCCACAAAAGCTGCATTCGAAGAACATGTTCTGCTTCATCTCATCTCTCTCCTGCAATGCAGAAACCAAGCACACAAACTCTCATATTTCTGAAGCAGCAACTAAATACTAAAGCGATCGCCCCACCTAAGCCTGCTTTGAAGCTTGTCGTAAAAACCCATTGGATCCCAGCATATTATGCGAGCCGAATATCCAGCACGTCTTACCGTAACCCTATCTCCCGAGTGCATTTGAAAGCCTAATTGCCCATCAATGGTCAGCATCATGCTATCGTCACCCTCACCGCACTCACCAATTATATGCACGGTCGCAGTATCCGGCACAACCAAAGACCTAGCGTTGAGCGTATGTGGACATATTGGGGTTATTATCATCGCGTTTACATCAGGGTTTACAACAGGGCCTCCTGCAGACAGCGAGTAAGCAGTTGAACCCGTCGGACTTGACACTATTATCCCATCCGCCGCATAAGTGGCTATCAGCCGTTCATCAACATATGTATGAAGCTTAAGCAGCCTTGCAAGCGGTCCCTTCGACACAACCGCGTCATTAAGTGCCGGCGACTCAAAAACCATCTCTTCATTTCTCGCAAGCTCAGCACAAAGCATCATGCGCTCGCTCACAATATAATCGCCGTCAATCACACGTCCAATCGCATCCATAACATCCGGCGGATGGATCTCAGTTATAAATCCATACTGCCCAAGGTGAACACCGAGAATAGGTGTGCCTTTTATACCCGCAGTACGTGCAACACGCAAAATAGTGCCGTCGCCGCCTAGCACAACCACTATATCAGACTCACAGACTAGCTCAAGCGGTGCCTCGTGAACTTCACCCCTGATAAACCGAGCGGCTTCATCCTCTACAACCACACGCACTCTTCGGCTCTCAAGCCACTCTGCAATCCTTCCGCCAAGCTCAATCGCGTCCTTCTTCTGTGGGTTGACCACCAAACCGATAGTTTTCACTAACTACCAACCTTCAGCTATATTCAATCAGAGATTTGCTGACGAATAATGTTACTTCACTGCCCCAATCTATCCAGATTATACTTAGCATCCGAGTAGTTCGGGTCAATTTTCAGCGCTTTCTGATACTGCTGGCGAGCTTCATCCTTTCTCCCAACCTTCTCAAGCGCTACACCCAAATTATTGTAAGCCGCAGCAAGATTAGGATTCGATTTTACAAGATCTCTAAACAATGTAATCGCGTCGTAAAACTTCTCCTGCTCAACAAGTATCAAACCAAGCCCAAGTTTCGCCTGTGGATTCTTAGAATCCAAGTTAGAAGCAGCCTTGTACTCTGCAGCAGCTTTGTCAAAATCCCGCGCCTCAAGATAAAGGTTCCCTAAGTTGATTCTAGCGTTTACATCCTTTGGATCAAGCTTAACAACTGTCTGCCACTCGGCAATTGCCAAATCTCTCAGGGAACGGCGGCTGTCGGCATCAGCGGCAGCGTCTTTTTGAGCTGTATATATAGCCGCCAGCCGTCTATGTGCGGATACATACGATGCATCCTGATCAATAACAACTTTCAGCTGCTTTATCGCTTCCTGCTGTTTCCCAGCCTTAAACAGCGACCATCCCAACCCCGTCATCGTCTCTAAATCAGTCGGCTTAGCTTTAAGCGCGGCAGAATAGGCATCTATCGCAAGCGTATGCTTGTTCTGACGTGCATAAAGCACACCCAGATTGTAGTTTGGAGTGAACTGATCAGGCTTCAGATTCGCAGCAGCAGCATACTCTTTGATAGCTTCGTCAACCTTGTTTTCCTTAGCATATATCTCACCCAACGCTAGATGAGCGTAATAGTTGTCTTTTCCTGCGGCGACTGCGCGCTGTAGACTCTGCTTAGCCCCCGCCAAATCACCCTTTTCCTTCTGTGCAAGGCCAAGATTCAAAAGAATCGAAGGGTTGTTAGAATCAAGCGACGAAGCCTTTTTAAACACTGTAAGCGCCTCATCCAATTTGCCCTGCTGCTGAAGTGCAAGCCCCAGATTATTCTGGATATTTGCGTCGTTCGGCTTGCGCGCAGCCGCATCGCGCAACAGTTTTTCAGCTTTATCAGGATGCCCAAGCTTAAGTTCAACGCTGGCAAGGTTGTATATAATCTCAGCAGAAGTAGGCCTGAGTTTCAAAGCCTGTTCGTATGCATCAGCGGCTTTCTGATTTTCACCTATTAGTAAAAGAGCCGTGCCTAGATTAGTCCAAACCTCGGCATCCTTCGGCAGCAGCTCGGAGGCTTTCTGAAGCGGCGCTACAGCCTCGGCAGGTTTGTTCTGCTTAAGCCGAATAAACCCAAGCCAACTGTTGGCGTAAGCGTCGTTTGGATCCTCGTCTATTGCAGACTGCATAGAAGCCGCAGCAGCATCCAAATCACCAGCCCTATAAAACTGCAAACCTTTCTTGAAGTTCTCGCTCGCAGCGTTTGCGTACACAGCACACACTACTAAAACAAAAGCGAACAATACCAACACTGATTTTCTTATCATCTCCATTACCACCCACTTTCATCAAAATATGCTCGCCAACGCAGGCTTTGTAAAAACCAAAGCCATTATAGCAATTCTAGCTCGCTCATACAAAAACCGCCCTAGCTCAGTGCTTCGACCCCGAATCTCTCAAGCATCCTGCTCAAGCGATAAAGCGGCAGCCCTACTACGTTGAAGTAGCATCCGTTTATTCCTTCTATCAACACCGATCCTCTGCCCTGTATAGCATAAGCGCCAGCTTTGTCCATCGGCTCTCCGGTCTGTATATACCGGTCTATAATCTCATTGCTTAGCTCTCTAAACTTCACATCCGTCTTTTCACATGCTTCCTGAGCAGATTCCGGCAGCGACGAATCAAGACAACATATCCCAGTATAAACTTGATGAACCCTACCCGAAAGCAGCCGAAGCATCCGTTTCGCATCCTCAGCATCGCTCGGCTTGCCAAGGATATGCTCATCCACGCTTACCACAGTGTCAGCACTGATAACCAATGCACGATCACACAGAGGCAAAACTTCCATCGCCTTGCACCTAGCCGAATAAATTACCTGCTCAGTCGGTGGCACATCAGAAGACACATTAGATTCATCGAATCCGGACGGCACAACTTCAAACTCAGGAAATATCAAACGAAGCAGCTCCCTCCGGCGCGGAGACGCGGAAGCCAACACAACCCTCATCTTGCTTCCATTCATATCTTGCATAAACCCCATACAAAAACTACCAGCTTTAAGTAATTAAAAACCGTCCCCAAGTGTGCCCTTCTTAGTAGATCAGCCTTAATATAGCCTCAGCCAAACTGTCTGGATTATGACGTACAACCTCTGTCTCACTAATATAATCACCGACAACTGGACGATATCCCATATCACGTATCTTATCTACATCCGGCAAAACAAGCTCGGCTCCCTGCTCGCGATACTTTGCCAAAAGCTCCTCACTGGGCACCTGCTTGTTCACAAGCACATAATTGAATATACGCCGCTCGGCATGATTCGCCACAGCTTCAACATGCTTAGACGCTGAATAACCGTCTGTTTCACCCGGCTGCGTCATCACATTGCACACGTAAATCTTCACTGCATCAGAATCGGCTACAGCATCTGCGATACCTTTCACCAAAAGGTTCGGGATGACGCTCGTATAAACACTGCCCGGTCCTATAACCACTGCATCTGCCAGTTTAATCGCATGAATGGCTTCTTCAAGCGGCTCTGCATCCGCCGGCGTTATGAAAACATGCTTTATCGGCTGTCCGGACTTTACTATGTTCGTCTCACCATCAGCAATAGTTCCATCTGCCAGCTCCGCATGCAAAGTAACCCTCTCAACGGTAGAAGGCAGCACTCTGCCTCGTATAGCCAATATGTTGCTGGTCTCTTTCACAGCCTTCTCAAAATCGCCGGTTATGTTTGTCATCGCTGCAATAAGCAGGTTGCCGAACGAGTGCCCCTGTAGCGAAGAAGACCCAGCATCAAACCTATACTGAAACAGCTCTGTCATAAGCGGCTCTGCATCCGCCAGCGCCACCAAACAGTTTCGAATATCACCCGGCGGCAACATGCCCAGTTCCCTCTGCAGCACCCCAGAACTGCCTCCATCATCAGTCACTGTAACAATGGCACAAATGTTGCTCGTATACTGTTTTAGACCCCTGAGCATTGTCGAAAGCCCAGTGCCCCCGCCAATAACCACAATCCGCTTCCCCTGCGCCAACGATCTCTTCTGAAAAACCATCTCTGCAAGCTTGTTGCGCGCACTGGGATCAACTACGCTTACTATCGAACGGACAACCTGCCTTAATGATATGAATATCAAAGCAAGCCCAAAAAATATCAGCACCAGGCTAATAGGTATATAAGTTGAAGGCTTATCCAAATGTATACCAAACTTGATGAACGCAATCGAAGCTGCACCGTTCAGATACTCAAAAACCTTAATATTCGCTAGCAGTACAACGCCGACAACTATCGCAAACGCACCCACAGGCACCAAAAGCAGCCAGCGCTTAACGCGCATGCCTGGATATAACCATTTGAACGAACTCATCAGCCAGCCCATATTATCACTGCCGTCCCTTCGGACAATCCCGATGCTCGACAACAACGTTGTAATCGCGCAGCCTCAGATAATTCGCAATCTCGTTGCCTATTACAACCGACCGGTGTCTTCCCCCTGTGCAGCCTATGGCAATGGTCAGGTATGCCTTCCCTTCACGCTCGTATTGAGGTATCGAAAACTCAATAAGCCCGTTAAGCCGCTCCAACAAAGGCTCTGTTATTGGATCTGACAGCACAAACTGCCGAACTTCTTCGTGCGTGCCATCCAACCCAGATAGATTTTCAACCCAGTATGGATTCGCCAAAAACCGCACATCAAAAACCAGATCAGCATCAAGCGGAATCCCATATTTATAGCCGAAAGATACCACTGTTATTAACAATCCTTCTTTGGCATCCTTAGTGCCAAAATACTCTTTTATCTGGCGGCGCAGAGCTTCCGGCTCAGTATTCGAAGTATCTATAACCTTGTCCGCGTGCTCTTTAATCTCTGCAAGCAGCCTGCGCTCTTCGGCAATGCTTTCTATGATGTTTCTGCCTTCGGATACAAGAGGGTGCTTGCGCCGAGTTTCCTTGAACCTGCGAATAAGCACCGTATCAGAAGCATCAAGAAAAAGTATTTTTGCGCGTCCGTAACCGGCAACATCAGTCTGCAGGATTTTCTGATAGACGCTGAGAAAATCGCCGGAAAACTTACTCGTCCGAACATCCACAACAATCGCCAAATCTTCCATCTGCGTGCCTACCCTACGCCACAAGTTAACCACATGCAAAAGCAGTTCAGGCGGCAGATTGTCTATACAGAAATAGTTGAGGTCTTCAAAAGTACGTATAGCCAGCGTCTTACCAGCGCCAGACATCCCAGTTACAATCACAAGCCGCTTTTCCAAAACACTACCCCTCGCCAAACAATCATTTTCGTTCCGAGCGCTTGTTCCCAACTCCAAACAACGTGTTTATAACCGCACTCAGCACACCAAGCACCAAAGATCCAAACAGCGCCGCCAAAAAACCTTTAACCTCTATGCCATTTGTAACCGCTGCCGTAGCCCAAAAAAGAAGCGCGTTTATCACTAACGCGAAAAGTCCAAACGTCAAACAATTAAGCGGCATCGAAAGCAATTTAACGACAGGTCTTATAACAGCATTCACAACCGCAAGAACAATCACGAATAGCAGTCCACGCCACGGTCCTTTCCACTCAAGCCCAACGCCAATCAGCTTGCCAAGATGAACCGTCGCCCACACTGCTACAAGCCCAGATATCATTCTAAGAATGAAACTCAAACCTCTACCCCCTCCAACCTAAGCAGACTGAGTTTTATATCCTTCCCTGCACTAAACCCACCTACACTGCCGATCTTCCGCAGCACCCTATGACATGGTACGACTACAGGCACAGGATTTGCAGCCATCGCACATCCAACAGCTCTAGCCGCCGCGCTGCACCCAACAGCCGAAGCAAGCTCGCTGTAACTCACAGTTTGCCCATACGGAATGTTTCTCGTCTCCATAAGTACTCGTTCTCTAAAAACCCCAATCCTGCTTCCGAAGTGCACCGGAACCCATCCAAAGTCCACTTTTTCTCCATCAAAATAACGTTTCATCTGCTCCACGAGTTTAATAAACCACCCCGGCGCATCATGCTCCATAAACTCGCAGCCATCCGTCTGAAGCATCACCCTACTAAGCGCTTTGTCGGAAGCCTCAAGCTTCGCCACACCAAAAGGCGCTCTCACACATGCCTCCCATACTGCATACGAGCAGACGTCTACTCCCATTCAAACGATCTCACTTCAGGCATCTCAGCCAAAACACTATTCAATGTTGCTGCATCACAGCCATGCGGCAGAACAGCATGCACAACTGGACATCCATCCTCGACTCTTATACCTGCCACAGTTCCTCCACACTTTTCCAGCTCAGCAATAACCGCCTTAGCTTCTGCACGTCCAATCGACCGAATCACAATCTCCCTGCTTCCACCACGCCTAAGCCCAAACGACCGCTCAACCCTACTAAGTATGCTAAGCGTTACGAAGACTATCACACTTGCCGAAACAGCCAGATAAACAAACCTCTTGTCATCGCTGACAACGCCAACAGCCATCCCTATAGCCGCAGTTGTCCAAAGACTTGCCGCCGTAGTAAGACCTCTCACAATGCTACCTTGACGAATTATTGTCCCGGCGCCGAGAAATCCAATCCCTGTTACTATCTGACTTGCGACACGGCCAGGGTCTGCATTCTGTCCCGAATAAGCACTGGATACTATGGTAAACATCGCAGCGCCTAGGCATACTAAAATATGCGTGCGAAGACCTGCCGGACGTCCGTGAGCCTCACGCTCATATCCTATAAGTCCTCCGAGCACACCTGCCAAAAGCAGCCTGAGAACCATCCAGACGAATTCCATATCCACGTCAGCAGATCACCCCCTAATTCCCCACTTCCATCTGCTCTCCAATCAGAACCACAGTCCTACACATTGCAAACCAATAACTGCCGCTTCACCTTCAGAGCACAATCAAAAGAGCCTCTTCTCCGCAGTCCGGATACTTTGGACAGTTGATGCACTCTGTCCATATCTTGCGTGGCAAATCGTTCTTATCTATCAACCTGAATCCCAGCGACTCGAAAAACTTTGGCTTATAAGTAAGCGCAAACACCTTCCTAACACCAATCTCACGCGCCTCTTCCAAACACCGCTCCACCAGCTTCCTGCCTAAACCCTCTCCCTGATAATCCTCAGCTACAGCAAGCGATTTGACCTCCGCAAGATCTTCCCAGCTCACATGCAACGCACAACATCCAATAACTTCACCATCTTTGTCAGCCACAAAATAGTCGCGAATATTTTCGTAAAGCTCACTCAGAGATCGGTGAAGCATCTCACCTCTATCTGCGAACCCATTAACTATCTTTTGTATTGCGGCTGCATCGCCTACATTAGCTTTTCTAATCTCCACCAATTGCTTCTATTTCCTTCATTAACTCATCAATAATCCGATCTTCCGATACCTTCCGAACTATCGCGCCTTTTACAAACAATACTCCAAACCCTGTGCCGCCAGCAATTCCTACGTCAGCCATCCTTGCCTCGCCTGGACCGTTCACCGAACACCCCATCACTGCAACTTTCAAAGGCACAGATGGAGGATTTGCCTCCAGCCGCTGTTTCACTTCTCTTGCAGTTGATTCTACATCAATACCGCATCTGCCACACGTTGGACAGCAAATAAGCGTAAACGCCTTTTCTCTCAGCCCAAGCGAAGCCAGTATCTCAATCCCTGCAGTTACTTCGTTCACAGGATCACCCGTAAGCGAAACACGAATCGTATCGCCTATACCTTCCTCAAGCAGCACCCCAATTCCTACCGCCGATCTTACCGCACCCTCCCACGGCAACCCAGATTCAGTTATCCCCAAATGCAGTGGATAGCAAGTGAGTTTTGATGCGCGGCGGTAGGCTTCTATCGCAGTCGGCACATCAAATGCCTTAAGTGAGATTACTATATCCTCAAACCCGACAGATTCCAATATCCTAACCTGCTCAAGCGCACTTTCCACTAAAGCATCGGCACTCGGCTCGCTGTAGCGTGATTTATCAATAGAACCCGCGTTCGCACCTACTCGTATCGGCAACCCACGTTCTTTGGCTACCTTGGCAACAGCTTCAACTTTATCTCTTGAGCCGATGTTCCCAGGATTAATGCGAAGCTTATCGGCTCCAGCTTCAGCCGCAGCAACAGCCAACCGATAGTCAAAATGCACATCAGCCACCACCGGCAGGCTAATACGCTTTTTAATCTCAGCCACAGCCGCAGCAGCCTCCAGATCAGGCACGGCTACGCGCACAATATCACATCCTGCATGCTGAAGACGGTGAATCTGTGCAACGGTAGCCTCAACATTGCGAGTATCAGTCGTAGTCATAGACTGAACAGCAATCGGCGCACCACCACCAATCTCAACATGCCCAACTTTGAGTCGGCGCGTACTTTCTCTCGGCAAATTCGACATCCCTATGGTATCCTACCGCTTGCAAGTCTGGATATATCCAAGAAGAATACCGCAATAACAACAAGAATCAGAAAAACCAAACCAGCACCCTGAACCGCCTGCCAAGTCTGCGGATCCAAACGCCTGCCTCTGATTTTTTCAATCAGCAAATAAAGCAGATGACCGCCATCCAGCACAGGTATAGGCAGCAGATTAAGCACTCCAAGCATCAAAGAAAGCATCGCAAGCTCAAACAACACAGAATAAGCACCCTCTTTGACCATCTCACCGGTAACGTAGCCGATCATAACAATCCCGCCTACATCCTGTGTAATGCGATGACTGAAGAGTGTACGCACAATTCCGATCACAACGTTGGCAGTTAAAATAGTGCCCTTTTTGATCGATTCTACCACTCCAGCCCTTCGCATCACTGGCTCAGGAGTAAACCCCAAAAGCCAAACCTTTTTCCCTTCAAGTTTCTGAAGCTTGGCGCTTGCCTTAACCACAATAAATTTGCCACCACGCTTGACCTGTATAGTAAGCTGCCGCCCTTCGCTAGAACGAATTGCCTTGGTAACCTGGCGCCCATCAGTAACCCGCCTGCCGTCTATAGCGTAGATAATATCGCCTTTCTGAAGTCCAGCCTCCGCCGCAGGTGAGCCTTTCTGAACCATATAAACCTTGTTCGTAGGTATATCCGTCGCAAATCCCCACACAAACCCAATAAGAAGAAAAACCACATATCCAAGCACCAGACTCATAAACGGTCCTGCCGCTATAACCAATGCCCGTTTCCAAGCAGCCTTAGAATGAAACCCATCCTCTACATCTTCTTCGCCTGGATCCATTCCAGCTATCCTAACAAATCCACCCAACGGCACAGATCTGATACTGTAATCCGTATCGCCACGTCTGCCCAATCTAACCAGCACCGGACCAAACCCAAAAGCGAATTCATAAACCCGCATCCGTGAAAGCTTCGCAGCCCACAGGTGCCCTAACTCATGGAAAAATACAAGCACACCTAAAATAGCTGCAAACACGACAGCAGTAGTTATCACAAAAGGCATTTCATCATCCCTCCATCAATTCGGAGACATACCCACGCGCCCAACTGTCGGCTTTAAGTATGTCATCAAGTGTCGGATCCAAGACACTTGAGTGTGCCGACATTGCTTTCTCAACCAGCTTAACTATGTCCATAAACCCAATTTTATGATCAAGAAAACCTGCCACAGCAACCTCATCCGCTGCGTTCATCACCGCAGGCATTGTGCCGCCTATGCGTGCTGCATCCCTTGCAATCTCAAGAGCCGGAAACCGATTTGTGTCCGGCGCATAAAACTCAAGCATTCCAACTTCCAGTATATCTACTCTAGGCAGCCGCGAATCATAGCGCTCAGGATAAATAAGCGCATATTGAATAGGCAACCGCATATCCGGCAGCCCCAACTGCGCAACCACCGAACCATCGGCAAACCTAACCATCGAATGAACTATGCTCTGCGGATGTATTACTACCTCAATGTTATCAGCGCTAACCCCAAAAAGCCAATGAGCCTCAATTATCTCAAGCCCCTTGTTCATAAGTGTAGCCGAGTCCACCGTAACCTTCCGCCCCATCTTCCAGGTCGGATGCGCAAGCGCACGCTCCGGCGTAACCGTCTCCATCTCCTCAAGACTCGCCTTTCTAAACGGTCCTCCAGAAGCAGTAAGCCATATTTTCTCTACAGACGAAATGTTCTCACCATTCAAACACTGAAATATCGCCGAGTGTTCACTATCTATAGGCAGAATATTTACTCCATTCCGGCGCGCGAGATTAGTAACAATCGAGCCTGCAGCCACAAGCACTTCCTTGCTTGCAAGCGCTATATCCTTCCCTGCTTCAACAGCTGCAAGCGTAGGCGCCAAACCTGGCGTACCTGCCGCAGATATAACAACCTTATCCACATTCGGCATAGTTGCAGCAACATTCCAGCTCTCAGCGCCTGCCATAACTTCTATGTCCTTGCCTACAATAAGCTCCCTAAGCTCAGCCAGCAAATTCTCATCGCCAATGCAGACCAACTCAGGCTGAAACCTAATCGCTTGCTCTGCTAAAAGCCTCACATTACGATGCGCAGCCAACGCCGCAACCCTAACCTTATCCGGCATCCGTGCTGCTACATCCAAAACTTGTGTGCCAATTGAACCAGTAGAGCCAATTATCGAAATAGTCTTCATGCCTAAAGAGTATTACAATCCTTCCTGCGTATCAGCCACACCGCCAAACTTCCGAACCCTCTGTTGATAGTCTATTATCGCACGCGCAAGGTCTTCTTTCGTAAAATCTGGCCAGAGCACTGGAGTAACATGTATCTCACTGTAAGCAATCTCCCAAAGCAGAAAGTTCGACACACGCATCTCACCAGCCGTGCGTATAAGTAAATCCGGATCAGGGAGCTCAGGACGATAAAGATGCTGAGAGAACAATTCTTCGTCAATCTCATCTGGAGAAAGCTTCCCAGCAGCAACGCGACGTGCAATAGCAGACGCAGCATCCACAATCTCTGCCCTGCCGCCATAATTAATAGCCAAGTTCAGAATTATCTTATCCCCACCAGCAGTAGCGCGCATTGCCTCCATAAGCGCATCTCTTGCAATACCTGGCAGGCTGCTAAGTCTGCCAGAAACCATCATCTTTACGCCGTTTTTTATCATGTCAGGCGTCTCCTGCCTCGCACCTTCTGCGAAGAGATGCATAAGCGTCTCGGTCTCTTCCTTAGGCCTGCGCCAGTTCTCAGTAGAAAACGCATAAACCGTGAGAATTTTTATGCCGAAATCGCTCGCCGCCTGAACTATCTCACGCAACACATAATGACCACGCACATGCCCCTCAGTGCGTGGCAGACCTCTCTGTCTAGCCCATCTGCCATTGCCATCCATAACTATGGCAACATGTCTTGGTATCCTACTTGGATCAATGCTTTCCAGTGCCAATTTTGCCCCCAAAGACATAATGGCTCGGCGCAAGCCGCACCGAGCCATGAAATCATCCTAGCCTTCTCCCTCACCCGGCGCACTTCGCGCCAAAGCTCAGACCTCCATCAATTCAGCTTCTTTAGCTTCGCAGAGATCCTGAATCTGCTCAATATACTTATCAGTCAGCTTCTGCACCTGCTCCTGAGCCCTTCGGCAGTCATCTTCCGATATTTCGTGAGACTTCTCAAGCTCCTTCAGATGCTCATTCGCATCCCTGCGTATATTGCGCACAGCCACCTTGTGATCCTCGTTCTTTTTATGCAGCAGTTTGATAAGTTCTTTCCTGCGCTCCTCGGTCAGATGCGGCACCTGAATCCTTATCACATGTCCATCATTCTGCGGCGTAAAACCAAGATCCGAGTTAGTTATGGCTTTCTCTATCGCATTTATTGCACCCTTGTCCCAGGGTGTAATAACAAGCAACCTAGGCTCCGGAGCCGAAACACCAGCAAGCTGGTTGATATGCATCTTGCTTCCATAGTAATCAACTACTATACTATCCAGCAGCATCGGATTCGCTCTGCCTGTGCGAATAGTCTGAAAATCATGCTGCGCAACCTCAACCGCTTTGATCATTCGGTTTTCTGCATCTTTGATTAAATCATCAGGTATCACTCGCATCCCCCCTGATTAAAGTTCCTATAGGTCTGCCCAAAACAGCTTTCTTGATGTTCCCACGCTTCTTTATATTAAATACAACTATCGGCATAGAATGATCCATGCATAGCGTGAATGCGGTTAGGTCCATAACCCGAAGATTGCGATTTATAGCTTCCATATACGTAATCTCGGTAAGCATTTTGGCGTCGGAGTTAATGTGTGGGTCGGAGTCGTAAACGCCATCAACGTTCGTCGCCTTCAAAACAGCATCGGCTTTTATCTCAAGCGCACGCAGCGCAGCCGCCGTATCCGTAGTAAAATACGGATTGCCAGTGCCTGCTGCAAGTATTACTACTCTGCCCTTCTCCAAATGCCTAAGCGCTCTTCGCCTTATAAAAGGCTCCGCAACCTCAGACATTGCAATCGCAGTCTGAACTCTGGTCTCAACACCAATGCGCTCCAAAGCATCCTGCAGCGCAAGAGCATTGATGACCGTAGCAAGCATCCCCATATTGTCGGCACTTGCTCGATCCATCCCTGAACGTTCAGCCGCACTGCCTCTTATAATGTTGCCTCCACCCACCACAACGGCAATACTAGCTCCTTCATCAAGAGCTTCTTTTACATCCTCCGCTATGGCTGCAACCGTCTCAAAATCAATGCCAAACCCTTCCGAACCGGCAAATACCTGCCCAGACAGTTTGAGCAACACTCGGTTGAAACGAGGCGCCTCCGACATACTAAGCCTACCCCTATTCTCCGACTCTGAATCTTTCGAACCGACGCACCTCGATGGTCTCACCCAAAGCCTCGCCGGTCTTTTTCACCAACTCACCAACTGTAACGTTTGCATCACGTATAAACGGCTGATCCAGCAGCACAACTTCGCTGTAGAACTTCTCCAGTCTGCCAGCCACTATCTTCTCCAGCGCGGCTTCAGGCTTGCCTTCGTTTATAGCACGCTGTCTGTAGACCTCTTTTTCCTGCTCAACAACTTCCGCAGGCAGTTCTTCACGCCTTACACACTGTGGACTGCCCCATGCAATCTGCATCGCTATATCTCTCGCAAGCTCATTAACCTCATCCTTTGCAGCAACAGCATCGGACTGGCATGCAATCTCGACAAGAACACCTATCTTGCCGCCCGTATGCACATACACACCGACAGCTCCGGTCTCCGCAGTAATCTTCGCCGCACGCTTCAGAACAATCTTCTCACCAAGCTTGCCAATAAGATCGTTTATAGCGTCTGCGACTTTGCGCGAAGGATCGTTAGGATGAGGCATCTCAAGCAAGTCAGCGTTTGGAGCAGTTTCCGGAGCAGCTTCAAGAGCAGCCAGATCGCTCGCAAGCTTCTGGAACTCATCTGTCCTAGCCACAAAATCAGTCTCACACGCAAGCTCTACGAGCGCTCCAACTTTCTGCCCAGCAAAAGCGCCAATCGTGCCTTCGTTAGTAGCCTTGGACTCGCGCTTAGCCGCAACAGCTACACCTTTCTGCCTGAGAAGATTTGCCGCCTTCTCAAAATCTCCGCCGGTTTCCTCAAGCGCACGCTTGCAGTCCATCATACCGGCGCCAGTCTTCTCTCTTAATTCTCTAACCATCTCGGCTGAGATTGCCAATTTTATCCTCCAAATACTCCCATCGCATAAAGCACCAGGTTTAATTTATGCAGCACCTTTCAGTGCCGTCTAAAAGTCTCACCTAATCCAAACACTGTCTCAAACAGCATTTGGCTCTACTCTTCTTCCTCGTCGTCAACAGGAATGTCTTCGAATATTTCGCCAAAGTCTTCGTCGAACGCGAATTCCTCGCCCTCAAGCTTCTCTTCAGCTTCTTCCTCAATTTCCACAGTTTCTTCCTGTTCAGACGCCGCTTCGTCACCAGCTTCTATAATCTCGCCTTCGCTCTCAATACGTTTAACCTCAAGAATTGCATCGGCGATTTTGTCGCACATAAGCTTGATAGCACGAATCGCATCGTCGTTGCCAGGAATCACATAATCAACCTCATCAGGATCGCAGTTGGTATCAACTATAGCAACAACAGGAATCTCCAACCTGCGCGCCTCAGCCAGTGCTATGCGCTCCTTCTTTAGATCAACAATGAAGACCACTCCCGGCAACTTTGGCATATCCTTGATTCCGCCCAAGAACCTTTCCAGCTTCTCTGCTTCCTCACGAAGCTTTGTAGCCTCCTTCTTGGTCATCAGGTCGAGAGTGCCTTCCTCTTCCATTCTTTTAAGCTCTTTCAGCCTGGCGATTCTCGTCTGTATAGTGTTCCAGTTTGTCAACATCCCGCCAAGCCAGCGCTGATTTACATAATACATCCCGCAGCGCTTCGCAGCTTCTTCAACAGCTTCCTGTGCCTGCTTCTTAGTGCCTACAAAAAGAACTATCTCTCCCTGCGACACAGCTTCCTGAATGAAATCTCTAGCCTCTTCAAAAAGTTTGAGCGTTTGATGGAGATCAATTATGTAGATGCCATTGCGCCCACCGTAGATATAGCGCTTCATCTTGGGGTTCCATCGCCGGGTCTGATGCCCAAAATGAACCCCTGCCTCCAAAAGTTCTTTCATTGTAACAGATGCCAAGTTTCGTTCCTCCTTATGGTTGTTTTCCTCCCACACCTTCACTCCGGCACCCGACTTCCACAAAACATCGCAAAAGCACCCCGAGCGCCAGTCCAGTGCAGTGTGTAATTAAAACCTTGTTACTTTACCACAACAAACCCATTCATGGCAAGAATCAGCCTCAATCACTGTGTGAAAACTGCGTGAAACTGGAGGATTGGCGGCGATAAACTGCACAATCAATTGCGATGATAATCCAACCAGCCCATAACTCGCCGCACAAAAAGCTTCGGCTTAACCATATTCTTAACTGGTGTGTTACTTGTACTTGTGTTGATCGATCTCGAGACAGGCATACCAGAAGAAATCACACTGGCGTTAACAATCACTCGCTCGCCGTCTTTAACTGCTAACACGCCGCGTACAGTTACAACCGATCCTTCAGAAATACCCAAAAACATCCCGCCTAAATACACTTGTATTCCAGAAGATCTATCATCTTCTTCTATATAGAACCTGTCTCCGAAAGCATCCGTGCCCGCAGTTACCTTCTTACCTACAATACTGACCAAAGTCCCATCAGCATACGACTTTGCATCGGAAATGGAAGCTGCCTGCATACCAGTTAGACAACACAACGGATCGCCTATAACAACATCCTTCCAAGCCAAAAACCTCGATGCAGCATAATACGATTCGGCGAGATTCCTGCCGGATGAGAACAAATCTACAAATACAGTTGGCGAAGCCACCGCATCCAAGAATGGCTCCGTAGCATAGCCTTTAGCTCCTGCAGCGCCCTGAGATATTAGATCAGCTATCAGCGACTGACCGCCGGATGTAGTATAGAACGTACGCGCACTAGTTGAAACCGCTGTTTCTGCAACACCGCCGTACGCAAAATTTATAGCGTGGTAATTAGCCGCATCGTAGTGATGATCATTGCTGCCCCACGAAAAATAGATAGAAAGCTGCCCTGCGCCGCTTACAAACGAAGTAGTATTCTCAAGCTCCACAGACAAATGCCGTCTGCCAGCCGCAATCTGGCTCGCATGTATCATGTCCGCATTAAAATCATCATAGTAAAGCGAATAATCAGGGTCTATCTCTCCGGAAGACGTAAGAATGGACTTTGGCTGAGCGTCCGGCACGCCAAGCCCAAAGTTCGGGTCTACATCCAAAAGCACTCTATACGGCATCGTCTGCTCCGCAAGCGAACGATCTACCAGCGACTTGGCATCGGATTCAGTGTAGCCGTCCAACCTAGTTACCAAATATCCGCCAAATTTGGCGTGAGTGAAAGGCTCCTGCGCGCGCCAGTAACGATTAATCGCCACCGTACCCAAGTATCCGCTTTCATCAGTAAGATCAACAATAAGAGGATTAACCAAATCCATCGCTGCAAGCAGGCTGTCAACTGACCTTGGGCCATAAGGACCTCCCAGAGGGTCATTCGATACAATATGAGGTATCCCCTTAGTAAGAACTATATACTGTATAGAATCAGCCATACCATTAGCCGCTAAATAACTGCGTATAGGCTGTTCTATACTGGAGTAATAGTCTGCCAACGGAATAACCTGGTTTGCAGAATCAGAAGCCGCATCCGCTGTATAAACAGTAAAAAGATTCGATTCCGGCACACAACGCCGCTGCATATAGTAGGATGCCACGCGCATACTGACCGCGCTGCTGCCGTTCTGAACCACTAAAACGTTCTCCGGTCTGCCAAGAGCGTACGCACTGCATGCAAAAAACCTGCCGAGCAAAAAAGCAGCGGCTAATATTACAAAAAATCGCTGTTTCACTCCATTAATAATTATACCATCCATAGATACCAACCCATTAAACCTAACAGTAATGTCATTTGGATATAAATCAGCATTACGACATAATCACAACCAGAATATTCCAAGCAAAAACCGACATAATCTGTCACTCCAGCGACAAATTTGCATTGAAAATGTATTACACATTGCTCGATTTAATGCTATACTTTTCTGGCGCCTGGGATAAAAACCCAGGCTTCACTCATTAAATATCTGGTACGAGGGTTTTGGATGGATTTGACGCTGCCTATTGTCTGTGTTACAGCTAATACGCTGCCCGAAGCTTGGGAAGAAGCTGTTGTTAAAACTTGGTATGAAGGCACGGCTATTCATACCCAGTATGATAAACCAGGCGACCCACCAAGCCGCGACGCAGTTGCCATTATAGCCGTTGCCGACCCTTTTGCAGAGCCGCGCATACATAGAGCATTCCCATGTGGCATTGTAGAGCTGGAAGCCTACCGACAGGAAGTAGTAGATGGAATACATGACCATTGGGTAGATCCTGCTGAAGGTAAATGGGAGTATACATATCACGAGAGGCTCACCAAATACTCTGTACCAGGGTTGGAAGCTCCAATAGATCAATTGAGCTATGTAGTAGATGCTCTGGCAGCAGCGCCTCATACTAGAAGAGCACAGGCGATAACTTGGAAACCATGGGAAGACGCTGGAATAAGCGACCCTGCATGCCTACAGCGGCTTTGGTTCAGAGTTATTGATGATGAGCTAGTTATGAACGCTCACATGCGAAGCAACGACGCGTTTAAGGCTGCATTTATGAACATGTACGCTTTCACAGATCTGCAGCGCACAGTTGCAGAAAAGCTGTCTGAGCGTTTGGACAGACATATCAAAGTCGGACAATATACACATATCGCCGATTCGTTCCATATATACGGCAGTTATTTTTCGGAATTCGAAGGGTTTTTAGAAACACTCAAGATGCGCAGCTTCGAAGAACGCACCTTTAGAACCGAACAAGTGATAGACATCATAGAAGAAGCAAAACAAATTGTAGCAAGGTCACTTGAAGTTGAGGAACAGACTGGACGAAGAGGACTATAGATTTTCTTGACATTTTCCTGTTTAAGGAATACAATTATCTTTGGCTTTTGAAATACGGAAATCAGAACGAGGTGAAACGGGGTATAAGCCAATGTCAAAAAGAATACTTTTGATCGAGGATGACACTTCGATTGCTGACGTTATCAAGGATTACCTTGAAAAACAGGGATATGAAGTGGACATTGTAACTGATGGTGAAGAGGGACTGGCTGCGGTCAAGGAGAAATTGCCTGATCTGATCCTGCTGGATCTGATGCTGCCGGGAATGCCTGGACTTGACGTATGCAAAGAGATTCGCAAAAACAGCAACATCCCTATCATCATGCTCACCGCCAAGACCGACGAGGTAGATAAGATTATAGGTTTGGAATTCGGCGCAGACGACTACATAACAAAGCCTTTCAGCTTCAGAGAGCTGGTAGCGCGCATACGAGCCGTCATGCGACGTACAAAAACCAGACCGCCGGTCGAAAGCCCATCTGTTCTGCAGGGCGGCGACATTGTAATGGATATACCGAGAAGAAAGGTTACTGTGCGTGGGAAAGTCGTTCACCTGCCTATGAAGCAGTTCGACCTGCTGCGTGCGCTTATGATAAGAAACGGCGAAGTGATCGAGCGCGACAAGCTTTTCGAAGAGGTATGGCGCAAAGAGTCAATTAAGAACATGGGCACTCTTGACGTGCACGTTCGATGGCTTAGAGAGAAAATCGAAGAAGACCCTGCCCGCCCCAAGCATGTTCGCACGGTACGCGGCGTAGGCTACAAGTTTGTAGGGGACGAAGAATAATCAAGCATTAAAATGAGGGCGGTACCTTTTACTAGGAAACCGCCCTCATAATCATTACATTTGCTGCGATAAGCACTGCGCCAATCACAATAACAACAACGGTTTTAGCTAATCTGTTTTTTGCAGTAAGCTGATCTAACCCCAAAACAACGCTCATCCCAAGTAAACCAGCTGATGGCAGCATAAGCCTGCCCTGCTGGAGAGCGCCAACATCAACCAACAGAGTATGCCTCAGCAGAAAAACATATATCAACACCACAGGCATCACCATCAAAACCCAAACATCGGCTCTACATAGCATTTCTTCAGTTTTTCGCTTCCGACACTTCACAAAATGCAAAACTAAACCCAAAAACACCACTGCGCAGAACAACTCAAGCGCTTTAGCATAAACCTGTTCATCGACCAAATCACTTATCAGCCAAAACGGCGTCCAGAAATATTTAAATAACTGATCTGTTAAAAACCATATAGGCACCAACGGGTTTGGATTGTGAAGCGACTGAGGTATCACCGAGTCAACAACAATCATATTTCGTATAAACCAGGGACTCATAACCAAAACAGCCATGCCTACAGCACCGAAAGCCCATGTCACAGCCGAAGCCAGGTTTTCGTAGTTTGACCGACGAGATATAAAAAGCGCCGCCAGCAGAACGATTGGGATCAATAAAAATCCCTGCGATTTCGCAAGCGCCGCCAGTCCGCAGACCAGCCCCAAAGTCAGCGCAGATCCAGCGTTAAGCCGCTCCTGTCGAAAAGTTTTTACGATAAGCCACATCGCTGCAGTAAAAAGAGCGCAGGCGAGTGCATCATTGTTCACCACACCGCCTATATAAGCAGACATCGGCAGCATCCCAACAAAACCAGCGCCTGCCACGGCAGCAAAACGCCTTCTCCCAAATAACTCACGAAGCAGCCTATAAAGAAAATAAATCCATATCGATCCAATTAGAACATTCGCCAACCTCACAACACGCCAAGTCGTATCGGTGTCTGCGTTAAGCGAAGAGGCAATTACATAAGGCACTGCAGCGATTGCGTAGTAAAGTGGAGGCTGGTGAGCTTCGTGGCTAGCACTTAGAGGCTGATTCCTTGCCACTTTCTCATGATCCCATGCTTCAGCATGCGGCGTCTCTTTGTGTGATAGGATTGGAATCCTAAGATGTGAACCTATACTCCTAACATATATAAAGTGCGCCGGCTCATCCGGACCATACTTAAGCCGCTCCGTAAACGCCCAAGCAGCCGCAATTACAAGATACAAAGATATGACGCCTGCGATAGCAAACCTAGCTTGTCTAACCGAATAGCGAAGCTTCATACGGCGTCAGTATAACAGAACAAACACTTATCAGCAAAACAACCAACCTCCCAGCAGATACAAAATAGAAGGAATCACCCTACAATCACGGCGAATAAGTAGGTTGGCAACAATTTACATAGCAAGTTACCGGAGGCTGAATTTGCAGAGAAAACCTATAGCTGTTCAAAGACGTGAGATCATCGCAAACAGTGGTCCAAGCATCTATGGCATCACTAGAAATAATAAAGTCAAGTCGCCTAGTGGGGAAGTTTTTGTGTTTCTTGGGGTGCGCGACGGCGAGGTATGGCTCGAGAGAGAAGATAAAAGCAAAGGCGAGACATTCATCTCCATTGACAGCACGGAGTTTGCGAAGTGGACAAAATAGGCGAGCTTACAGAGCTAAAAGATATAATAATCGAATGGGCTGCAGTTCATACCGCCGACAGCTCTCTTGGCTCACCTATATTGGCATCACGCGGGCTTGATCTCGACGAAGATCTCAGGGATTATTTCGAAACCCATATAATAAGCAGAATTAGTTCTACTCAGGCTAGAATGGGTAAATTCCCTGGACTTGGAAAAACTGTCGCCGCGGCTTGCGAGCGAATGATGGCAGAAGGCTCGGACTGCTTTCTCGAATCCAGCGAAGCCATAGCTTGGTGGCTGCATCAGCAGATTGGTGGAATGAGCGCAGTAGCAGTAGACCTTGCCGTGTGCGTTTTTCAGGACGAAAACTCTCAGCGCTACATAGCACTGTTGAAGCTAGACCCTATGAGAATGTACGTTCGAGACAGCAGCGATAAAAACACTTTTGAGCAGATACTTGTTCTGCCAGACGCAACACATGGACTTAAAACGTGGGCAATTATAAGACCTTATCAGGAAGAGGTTCGCTACGACCTGCTCTATGCAGAAGGCAAAGGCGACGAATATTGGCACAGCCACTTTCTCGAGTGCGAAGATGTTGCCACACCTAGGCAGCTCACAAAGCTCGTAATAGCCGAAACTGGCAAATGGCTGGATGAAAACGCCGAAACCATAAGCCCAGAAGTTGCATCAGAACTCGCGAAAACAGTAAAAGAAACCGCAAAGCAGAACTTGATGGATTTGGAAGAACTCGCTGAGCGCGTGATACCAAACTCAGTCATGCGCGATGACTACATAGGCAGGCTGCTTGATAAGGGATTAACAGAAACTAGATTTGAGCCGGATGCACGATGGGCTGAGCAGAGATCAAGAAAAACAACTTATGTGCTTGATTACGGCGTGACCATATCAGGACCAAGCGACGCTATTGACAGCGTTGTGCAGATGATGCCAAAAGCACAAGATGGCAAAACCAGACTCGTTATAGAAACAAAGAAATTCTACGAAAAGTAACATAGACAGTAGTACATTAGCTTATAAAAGCCGATATTAGGCTTGTGGAGCATCTGGCAGACACCAAAAATAGACGCGAGAAGCTGCTGGTATGCCTTATCCTTACAATACTGGTATTTGCAGCGCTCTCGCATGTGACGAACAACAGCTTCGTGGCGTACGATGATGATGTATACGTCACCGAAAACCCACACGTACAGTCCGGCATTACAACAGATAACATAAGATGGGCGTTTACAACATTCCGAGCAAGCAATTGGCACCCGCTAACTTGGCTATCTCTTATGGCTGACGCCGAACTCTA
>Ga0078972_1000621_pt1 | contig 145710 bp, 118 predicted proteins | sample YelNatPaOPGAMG01_FD_67568 | JGI IMG/M metagenome (GOLD analysis project Ga0078972, IMG submission 67568) | Hot spring thermophilic microbial communities from Obsidian Pool, Yellowstone National Park, USA - OP-RAMG-01 (SPADES assembly) (version 2) | ecosystem: Environmental > Aquatic > Thermal... | reverse complement strand
GCAGGCGCATCCACGCGAGCGCATCATTCCTCCAGCCGTGGATTTTCATCAGCCGACAGGGCGACTCATTCTTGCCAATGTCTATGAAGGCCGAAACATGGTGGGTGTAAAACCCGGAGAGATTAAAAAACTGTTGGTCCTTGAAACGCTTCCCAAACCGGTGAATTTCACCGGTGGAATGGACCCTTTGACTTACGGCGGGTCTTTCACTCTTGAACGAGTTGTTGGCACTGTTCCTGTTGAGCCGGATGGCTCTGCTTATGTTGAATTACCGGCAGGACGGGGGTTATTTTTTGTGGCCCTGGACGAAAACGACATGGCAGTTAAACGGATGCAAAGCTTCCTCACAGTACGTCCTGGCGAGGTTACAAGTTGCGTGGGCTGTCATGAACAGCGCGCGCAAAGCTATATTCCGTCCAAACCATTGATGGCTCTTAAACACCCACCAACTGTTATCGAACCAATTGGCGATTGCCCGGATGTGTTTGACTTTCCACGCGACATTCAACCCATTCTTGACCGGCTCTGTGTTGACTGCCACGACTACACAGCGACACCCAGAGGCGGCCCGTATGCCGGCAAAATAATCCTCTCTGGTGATCATGGCCCGATGTTCTCGCATAGCTACTTCACAATGACAGTAAAACGGCTGTTTTCAGACGGGCGCAATCTGCCCCGCAGCAATTACCGCCCTCGCGAGATTGGTTCCAGCGCCAGTAAAATTCTTCAGATGCTTGATGGCTCCCACTACGGCGTCCGGGCAAGTGAGCATGACAAAAAAATGCTCCGGCTGTGGATTGAAACTGGCGCTCCGTATCCCGGCACCTACGCAGCGCTGGGTGCAGGCTCGATAGGCGGCTATCAAGAGAATCAGCAGGTTCACACGGACTTTAACTGGCCTGCAACAAAAGCGATGGCCGAAACCCTCGACCGGCGTTGCGCTTCATGTCATCAGGACAACAAACGACTGCCACATGCTCTATCCGATGAGCTTGGGATTTCATTCTGGCGTTTTGATTTGCGGGACCCGCGTCTGCAATTCAGTCGCCATATAATGTTCAACCTCTCTCGTCCGGATAAATCGCTGCTTTTGATGGCGCCATTGAGTCGCAATGCCGGCGGCTTTGGCATCTGTACCACCCAGGATGGCAAACCCGTATTCACCAGCGCCGATGATCCTGATTACTTGAAAATTCTTGCCCATGCAGTTGCCGGCAAGGATTATCTCGAAAAAATCAAACGCTTCGACATGCCCGGCTACATCCCCCGCCCTGCTTACGTGCGCGAAATGAAACGCTACGGCGTTTTGCCGGAGTCTTTGGCACAAAATGAACCGTTCGACTACTACAAGGCCGATCAAGCCTACTGGCGCTTATTTTGGCCGCAGCCTGCACAGCATCAATTTTGAGCTGTACCGGTTAATCTGCCTCCGGTCTGAGTGCGGCAATTTCGGCCATGATACGATTGGCTACCTCCTGGTAAATAGCCTTGAGCCTTTCCTTGGAACAGTTAAGTGACTCGTTTCGCAAACCTGAAAAATCAATCGGATGCCCGTATTTAACCGTGATCTGTCGCGGGCGCGGTATTTTCATGTGCCGATTCCAGGCCTCATAAGAACCAAAGACCCGTACAGGTACAACTGGTGCGCCGGATTTGATGGTTATCAAACCGATTCCAGAGCGTGGCGTCTGAAGTTTACCATCGTATGTGCGAGTGCCTTCAGGGAAAAGCACCACTCCGCAATCTTTGTTGAGCACATCAAGCACCTTCATCAAGCCACCCGGCCCGCCGCCGTCCCTGTCAATTGGCACCGCATTCACATTCCTCAGGAAAAATCCCAACGGAAACCAAAACGCGCTGCTTCTGGCCAAATAATAAACTTCGCGCCTGACTCCGGCGCCAACAATAAACGGGTCATAGTAACTGGCATGGTTGGAAGCCAGTATTACCTTACCGGTTGGCGGCACCCTGTCCTGATTGAGCACCCTCCAGTTGAAATAAACCCGGTTAATGCTACGGAAAACGAACAAGCCGAATCGGTAAAACAGCTTCATAATATTTTGCCGATTACAAACTGTGTTGCTCCCGGTTCCGAAGCCGGTTGAATTCTGCTATTATGCGGGCGCTGGTTTGTTCCGGGGTTTCACCGGAATTATTTATCACAATCGCACCCAACGGTATCATCAGTGGAGCTGCGGCACGCTGGCTGTCGCGCTGGTCACGGGCTGCAAGATTTTCATTTATTCCATCCGCGGCTCTGCGGCGCGCCCGTTCTTCAAGGGAGGCATCCAGATAAAATTTATAATCCGTCTCGGGAAAGACATTCGATCCAATATCGCGCCCCTCCATGACCAAATTGCCGAATTGAATGCAGCTTCGCTGTGTTTTCTTCATCCATGCGCGCACTTGTGGCACGGCGGCAACATGCGGTACGGCAGCACTGACCTCCGCGGTACGAATCTCTTTTTCCGGGTAATAATCGTCCACAAGCAGCCGCACCATTCGTGGCTGGCCGTCAGTGCACACCAATTTTGTCTTCCAGTATCTGCAGGCCTTTGCAACTGCCTTTGCATCATGAACATCCACTCCTTTTTTAAGGCAATACCATGCCAGTGTGCGGTACATGGCTCCGGTATCCACATAGACAAACCCCAACTGCCGGGCAACAAGCCTTGCGTTGGTGCTCTTGCCGCTTGCGCTGGTGCCGTCAATGGCAATGACTATTGCCTTTGGGTCCTGACCGGCAGATTCTTGCTGCTGATTTCCTTTTGCTTTTTTGCTCACTTTTGCCCCTTTTGCAAATTTTAACAAAGTTTCAACTTTTCTCCTGTGCGTCCGTTGCGCAACTCCACGCCGAGTCCACCCGGAGGTGGCGCCGCCAGTTTATGAAAAAAGTTTGGGAATGTCTTGGATACACAAGCCGGATTCTTGATTTTTATGCCCGGCACCTGCAGACCCAGTGTGGCGAAACACATCGCCATCCGGTGATCATTATACGTTTCAATTTCGGCTCCGTGGAGTTCTCCCGGAAAGATTTCCAATGTGTCACCTTCTTCAATTACCTGCGCGCCACATTTGGCAAGTTCGGAGCGCAAGGCTGCAACACGCTCACACTCCTGCAAACGCAGCCGCCCCAAATCGGTAAATGTAACTTTTCCACCTGCGCCCGGTCCCAGAATAATCGCCGTCATAATGCTGTCGCCCAAATGCTTTGCCCGCGACAACGTCGGCGGCAAAGGCAAATACTTTGGGAAATCGGCGTCTATCTGCCATCCAGACTCCGGCCAGTGCGCGACTTTTATCAGACCTGCTTTTCCGAAACGGCGACGCAACAATTCTCCTGCCGCCCAAAAGTAGCTGCCGCTGGATGCATCGGGTTCAATCCTGAAACTGCCGCCATGATGCGGAAAAGCCGCCACCAATTGCCGGGTCATAAGCACGTATGGCGATTCCTCGGCGTTGTCATCGTCAACCTCAACCATCCAGCCTCCGGCATCGGCGCATAACAATAGTGCGGAGGCAAATTGCGAGCTTTCCCGGATGCTGACGCGGCATTTGCCGCTGAGTGGACCGCCGCCGTGAATAATTGCTGGCAAACGACCGTTTGGGGAATCAATTTTGTAGCCTAATTGTCGCAATGCATCGAACAATTCCCGCTGTGGCCGCTCATGCATTCGTGATGTACCGTGAAGTCTGTAAACGCCGCGTCCAAGGCAAAGCATGGCGGTTAGGAAACGAGCAGTGGTGCCGGCGTTGCCTACAAACAATTCCAATGGCTGTTCCGAACTGCCCCCAGGCGGCACCCGTTTTTGTTGACCGTAAACTACAATTTTGCGATTTGCCGCTTCGGCAGCATCAGGATGGACATTAATCATGTAGCCAAGCTCGCGCAGGCAGTCCACCATGACCTGGGTATCCTCGCTCCAAAGCGCTCCATGCAGCTCAACCTCACCTGCGCTCAATGCTGCCAAAATCAAGGCACGGTTTGTTATGCTCTTTGAGCCGGGCACGGTTATTGTTGCGCTGACGGGATGCCCCAGCGGCACTATTTCCAGAAGTTCAGGCAATGAACTGTAACCGGCCTGCATAATCATTCCTGACTGTGTGACTCCGCTCCCAGCTTCCAATTATCGCGGCGCGTCTTGGCATCGGCAAAAAACTTTTCCAACGCCGCCGCATCACCGGCAAGCAGTGCTTTCCGAAAAACAGAAAGTTCACGTGTGAACATTCGCAATGCTTCTGACAAGGCCCGGCGATTGGCCAATGAAATGTCCCTCCACATCTCTGGCGATCCTGAAGCTATGCGCGTGGTATCACGAAATCCCGTGGCGCACAACTGGGCTTGCTGAGTCTTGTGCCCGTCCGCCAGCACCATGTTTACCAATGCCGCGGCAACCACGTGCGGCAAATGGCTGCTGCGGCTGACCAATACGTCATGCTCTGACGGAGACATTGAAATGACCTTCATTCCGGTTGCCTCCCAAAGTTGACGCACCCGCCCGGCTGCCTCCGGTTTCGTTTTTTTTGTAGGCGTGATTATGCAAATCGCATTTTCAAACAAATCGGCCCGCGCAGCCGCCATCCCCATCTTTTCACCACCGGCCATTGGATGGCTGCCGACAAAGAATGCCCCCGATTTCATAATGGGCTTTTCAAGGGCCTTGATTACAGCCATTTTCACGCTGCCGACATCGGTTACAATCGCCCCTGCAGATAGATATGGAATCATTTGATTTGCCAGCACACCCATTTGCGACACTGGCGTGCAAAAGACGATCAAATCCGCTCCATTGACAGCCTCTCCAAGCTCCAGCGTTGCATAATCAACAACCCCAAGCCGGGCGCATTCATCCAGGCTGGCTTTGCGGCGGACGTACCCCACAACCTGGCCTGCAAGATTGTGCCGTTTGATGGCAAGCCCCAACGAGCCTCCCAACAACCCCACCCCTATCAATGTGGCCTTCTTCCACTGCATCGCCGTCAAGATAATGGAATGATGTTTGCGCGGCAAACCAAGATATTTGCCAACATTCAATCACCCTTCCGGGGCCTTTGCCGTCGGAACTATTAAGTGAAGTCAGGTTGTCTGCGCCAACTTTCGTAACTCGATCTTGAGGATTTTCCCCGTTGCATTCCGTGGGAGGCTGGGCAATACGATAATTTTCCGTGGCACTTTGTAGTCGGCTACCCGTTCTCTTACGAAATGCAACAGAGCACGTTCATCCAGGCTGGCGCCATCATTCAGTGATACAAAGGCAACAGCGTGCTCGCCGCGCCGCGCGTCCGGAACACCAACCACCGCCGATTCCTTGATTCCGGGAAATTGATAAATGATCTCTTCTATTTCCCGCGGGTAAACGTTGATGCCGTTGACAATCAACATGTCCTTTTTCCTGTCTGTTATGTAAAAGAACCCGTCAGAATCGCAATAGCCGACATCGCCTGTAAGCAGCCAGCCGTTGCGCATGACTTGCGCTGTTGCCTCAGGCTGATTCCAGTATCCAGCCATTACGTTGCCGCCCCTTACGCATATCTCACCTATTTCGCCCGGGGGCAAAATCTCCCCGGCGTCATTTTGCACGCTCAATTCAACATCTGGAACCGGCAATCCAATGGAACCTTCCTTCCATGGGCCATGCAAAGGATTCAGAGACGCAACGGGACTGGTTTCGCTTAATCCGTAACCTTCGCGCAACACGTAAGGCAGGCGTAAATTGAATTCACGCAGAATTTCAACTGGCAAAGCCGCCCCGCCGCTAATACAGGCACGCAATGGCAAATCACGCGGGAAATCCAACTGGGCCATCATGCGGAAGAACGACGGAACGGCTGGCAGAATTGTGGCACGGTGCCTGGCAATTTCCGCGACCAAGTTTTTGGGGGGATGCAACGAGCGAATCAATACTATGGATGCGCCTGCAAGCAACGGAGTAAGAATGCACACTGTAAGCATGAAACTATGGAACATGGGCAAGGCCAACACAAAACGATCCTGTTCAATCGTTTCCAGCATCTGGTGGCAGCTATGCACGTTGTGCAAAAGGTTTCCATGAGTCAGCATTGCGCCTTTGGGCTTTCCAGTTGTGCCAGAAGTGTAGATCAACACAGCCAAATCCTTCTCCGATCGGTTGCATTGCAAAACCGCTTCTTTGGCAGTTTCTGCCTCCATATCCAACATCTTTTCCACCGTCCAAATCTTTAATTTTGGCCTGGCTGCTCGAAGCTGAGACGCGCCTTCTGCCATAGCGTCCTCAGTGATAAGCACCTCGATTCCGGCATCATCCAACATGAAAAGGACCTCGCCCGGCTTCAGAAAATTATTTATTGGAACCGCAGCGGCACCGGCCTCGAAAATGCCAAACAAAGTTGGCACAAATTCCGGGCGGTTCCGAAGCCATATTCCGACGCGGTCACCTGCGGCGACTCCGAGTTCACTGAGTATCCGTGCCAGACGAACCGTTTGAATCTGAACCCAGCCGTATGTAAACTGGTCATCTCCCCAGAATATGGCCGTTTTATCAGCCAGCCTTTCGGCCTGTTTGCCAAACGCAATTGCGAGGTTCATGGGAGAAACATATAGCCCAAGTCCCGCAAATTTCCAAAGCATAATCCTGCATTTCAGTGTGGCAAAGCAGACATTGGCAGTTAAAATTCCGCTTGTGAAAAAGGTTTTTCTCATCCTGGGGCTGGCGCTTTCCATGATGAACGGTCATTCTGCGGAGCAAGACGTTGGACCGAGTCGAAGTACACTGAATTACATGCTTGTTGTTACAGGAGGCGAGCTTCTGTCCGGCGCGGTTGCGGATGCGCACACTCATTTCATCACACGGACACTGTCCCCACTGGGGCTTAACTGTGTCGCATCCATCATCGTAGATGACCGGCAAGCCGACATTATTGAGGCTCTCTCAATGGCAACCAACAAAGCGCCATTGGTTATTGTAACCGGCGGGCTTGGTCCTACAGATAATGATATTACGCGCCAGACATTGTCCAGGTTTACCGGAATAGCACTCCGAGAGCATCCTGAAGTAATTCGCGAGATGGAACGGCGTTTCGGGCAGAACCGCGAACAATTGCGCCCAAACCTTAGACGCCAGGCTCAAATCCCGGAGCGCGGTACATACCTTAAAAACCCAAACGGCTCTGCCGTGGGACTGATATTCGACCTTGGAAAAATCACAATTGTGGCCCTTCCAGGCCCGCCCAGGGAATTACAGCCAATGGTTACAAACGAACTTGTGCCCTTTCTTCATGAAAAGTTCGGTACTCGTCACACAGCCAGCACTCTAACTCTGAGATTTGTTGGTATCGGCCAATCTCTTATTGACCACACTCTAAAGCAAAAAATGTCGTTTCAACCTGACGTAATTCAATCCTCCGTCTTTGACGGAATGCGCGTAGATTTCATTTTTTCACTTCCTGATCATTCAGAAAAAGGCCTGGAGCGCCTGCAACAGTTGAAAAAGCAAATTCTGGAACATCTTGGAGAATATTATTACGGAGATGGCGAAACAACGTTGGAAGAACATGTAATCGAGGAATTCAAACGCCGCGATCTAACCCTTGCAATTGCTGAGGTTGGCAGCGGCGGTTTGATTGCCGCCAGTCTTTCCTCGGCTTCCAACGCCAATACGGTACTAACTGGGGCATGGACAGGCAGTTCAGAGCAATGGATTTGGCGCAGTTTGCGCCAACGCACCGACGCGCTGGCGCTTCCATCCTCTGAATCAACAATTAAGGCTCTGGCTCAGGCTGTCTGTAAATGCGCCGAAAGCAAATGCGCTTTGGTTGTCGGTGCCGTCGAAAGAAATGGGAACATTCCAAACAGTGTGGAAGTTGGCTTTCTGGACAGTACCAGCCGCTGGAGTTCACAGAAAATGCAGTTGGGAAAAGGTGAAAGCGGGAGGCGTGCACTCGTCACACAGGCGCTTGATTTCCTTCGGCGACAATTGAAAACAGCCCGATAAGTACAGGCTGACACATTGGAAAAACAAAAAGCGCAGGCGTATGTCCGCCCGCGCTCGAATCTCCCTCCAGCCAATCAAGCAACCTGAATCTGCGGCGGATTTGCCAGTATGTCATGCATGCTGGGCATCGGCGGCTTGAGCGTTCGGAAATCTCCCCATGTCATCTTGTATGGTTCGGTGTACAACAAATCAGGGCCATATTTGAACTCCGACTTCAAAATGGCATCCCAGGTGATTTCCATGCCACTGTAAGCGGCTTCGCGGCCCATGATGGCCGTTAATGTGCTGTCGGCGACATTCTTGGCCTCGTTAAGCTCTTTGTCTTTGAGAATGGCATTTATCAGGTCAATGTGCTCCTGCGTATAAGGATCGCCACTTTGCAATTTCAATGTGGCATTCCATCGGGTGCCGTCATTCAACTTGTAGCTTCCGCCCGGATTTGCAGTGCCTTTGGTGCCATGAACTGCTTCGCTGACTGAAGACCATTTGCGTTTGATCTGTCCGCAATAGCTGAACATCTTCGCCCCGTTTTGATACGAGTACTCGACGGCGAAATTATCCCAGATTTCGCCGGATTTATTGCCCAACTGTTGCCGGGCGCCCATGCCCCAGCAACGAACCGGATGATCGTTCATCACCCAGTTGCAAACGTCCAAGTTATGCACGTGCTGTTCGCATATATGGTCACCGGACAGCCAGATGTAGTGGTACCAGTTGTAAATCTGTTTTTCCAAAACACTGTCGCCGCGTTCACCCCGATGCCATATCGGACCGCCATTCACCCAGTAGGCACGCAAGGTGACAATGTCGCCTATGGCGCCATCGTGAATTCTCTGGATGGTATCAATATAACCAGCTTGATGCCTGCGCTGTGTGCCAGCCGCCACTTTCAACCCCTTCTTTTTTGCCTCCTCGTAAGCCTCGTATATTACACGGCAACCAGGGGCGTCTGTGGCTACCGGCTTTTCCATGAATACATTTTTCCCAAATTGGACACATGCTTTGAAATGCGCATGCCGGAAGCCTGGGGGAGAAGCCAAAATGGCGTAATTTACGCCTGGCACCTGCAAGGCCTTGATGTAAGCGTCAAACCCGCTGAAACAACGTTCCTCTGGAACATTGAAGTTCTTAATTGCGCGGCGGGCGGCGTCCGGAAAAATATCTGCCACTGCAACAATTTTCCCCTCAACCCCCACGGCTTTGCAGGCGTTTAGAAAATTACCACCAGCCCCGCTGCCGCGTCCACCCAATCCAATAATCACAGCATTAATTGCCATGTTGGCTTGGGCGTGGAGAATTGATGGAGCGCCAGCCGTGGCGGCCCCAGCAACCACCAGTGTTGATGTTTTCAAAAAATCCCGGCGCGATACCGCCGGCGTTTTATCTGAATTTTGGTTTTGCATATTCATTCTTGTTTGATGCGTTCGCCCCATTAAAAATTCAACGGGAATTCATTGCAAGCAAAATTCAGTTTTAATTTTGGCCGCCCGAATCCATAAAAAAGACGCAAAAAGGCGCTGCTATTTTGGAAAAATGGGTGTATTTTGTCATAATACGTGGGTGCGAAAGGCTTGGCGCTTGAAACATCACACACACGCAAAGCAATAGGAGCCAAGTACATAAGGACATGTTATTGACATCGTTTGTTTCCTGGAATAATAAGCATCCCTAAATTATGAGACGTTTAACTGGTACTGATGCTGGAGTTCAGAAGAGGGCGAAAATGCCGCGCGGAATACAATTGTTGCACGACCCGGTTTTCAACAAGGGCACTGCATTTACCGAAGCAGAACGTGATGCGTTGGGATTGAGAGGGTTGCTCCCTCCCCGTGTTCAAACAATGGAAGAACAAAAGGCCCGGGTAATGGAAAACTTTCACCTGAAACCAAATGATTTGGAACGCTACATCTATTTGACCTCCCTGATGGACCGGAATGAGACTTTGTTTTACCGGTTGTTGGTGGACAATTTGGAGAAGTTAATGCCGGTGATTTATACCCCTACAGTTGGCCAGGCATGTCAAATGTATGGCAAAATTTTCCGCCGCTCGCGCGGCCTTTATTTATCGTGGAACGACAAGGGCCAAATTAAAAGGGTACTTAAGAACTGGCCGCGCAAGGATGTGCGCGTGATTGTGGTTACTGACGGGGAACGCATACTGGGCCTGGGTGATTTGGGCGCCGGCGGGATGGGCATACCGGTTGGAAAACTTGCGTTGTACACCGCCTGCGCCGGCATTCATCCCGGGCAATGTTTGCCGGTTACTCTCGATGTCGGGACAAACAATGAAGCCCTTTTGCAGGACCCACACTATTTGGGCTTAAGGCAAAGGAGGGTTTGCGGGCCGGAGTATGACGCGTTTGTCGAGGAGTTTGTAGATGCTGTTAAAAGCGTTTTCCCGAGGGCATTATTACAATTGGAAGACTTCGGAAATGCCAATGCATTTCGCCTTCTGGAAAAATACAAGGACCGGATTTGCTGCTTTGATGATGACGTACAGGGAACCGCCGCCGTGGCCCTGGCTGGCATCTTGGCAGCGATGCGACTGAGCCATGGACAGCTTGAAGGGCAAAAATTCCTTTTCATGGGCGCAGGCGAAGCCGGCCTTGGCATCGGCCATTTGATCGTGGCCGCCTTGAAAGAGGCTGGCATTCCAGAAGACGAGGCAAAGCGGAGATGTTGGTACGTTGATTCCAAGGGGCTTATTGTAAAGGAGCGAACCGACCTCTCCGAACATAAAAAGGCTTTTGCACATGATTATCCATTCCGTGCCGGGCTGCAGCAAATAATTGAAGATTTGAAGCCGACTGCGTTGATAGGTGCTGCAGGCCGTGGGCGGCTTTTCACCCAGCCAATCATTGAGATGATGGCCCGCTTGAATTCGCATCCTCTGATTTTTGCGCTTTCCAATCCAACCTCAAAAGCCGAATGCACCGCTGAAGAGGCATATCGGTGGAGCGGTGGTCGGGCAATTTTTGCCAGTGGCAGCCCGTTTGAACCCGTTCAAATTGATGGACGCACTTTTATTCCTGGACAGGGAAACAATGCATATATCTTTCCAGGCGTGGGACTGGGTGTTGTGGCAAGTGAGTCACGTCTTGTAACCGATAAAATGTTTCTTGTCTCAGCCAGGGCACTTTCCGCGCTGGTTTCCGAAGAGGATTTGGCCGTGGGACGCATTTACCCGCCATTGCAAAAGATGCGCGAAATATCGCTCCACATTGCAGTAGAAGTCGCAGAGGAAGCCTGGCGCACAGGGTTGGCGCGCATGGAGCGCCCCGATGATGTGACGGCGTACATCCGCTCGCTGATGTACGATCCTGTGTACAAAGTTTACGCTTGATTGCAAAAATTTTCAGTTTTCCTCTGAACAAAAATTCTGCACGGTTGTCGGATGGAGTTGATTGCATGTTTTGAATGACCTTTTAACACGGCCATGGAGTGGCCGGAAGGTTATCAAGGCTGCAGTTCTAAAAGGAGGGGGAGAGTGAACCGAGGCAGGAATGCGCCATTTCCGCGGCTATTGGCCATGCGGAGTGGATTCCCTTTTTTCATGCTATGAATTTAAAAAACAATTCAACCACGTTATTGTTGTCCTTTGGTTTCGTCATGGTTGCAGGGTGGCTCGTGCTGGCAACCCTTGTGTTTCCGAAAAACAGAAGGCCAGTATCGGAGGGGGTGCAACTGTACTTGAACAGGGAGACACTGGAGCCAACCACGACTTTCGAGTTGCGATTTGATGAACCTGTAGTGTCGCCTGAAATTATTGGCAAACCAGCCGGCGATAGCCCGCTGGTTATACGTCCGCAAATTGCCGGTGAATTTGTATGGTTGAGCACGCGCAGCGGTGTTTTTACGCCATCAGAGCCGCCTGTTCTAAATCAAACTTACCAATTCACTCTGAAGTCGGGGTTAAGGAATAGCGAAGGGAAAAAAGTGAAAGCGCGGTTGTTTCAGACGCTTTCAACACCCAACTTCGGTATCACGGCTGTTCGCAGTAACTTTTACCGTGCGCCAGACCTGCCGCTATTTCCTGCTCTATTGCTTCAGTTCAATGATGAAGTTTCGCTTGAAAAATCGGTTTCACGTATTTGGTTTGTGAATGATTCCGGGATGAGAATTCCGGCGCAAATTTCATGGTTCAACCGTACCAACCAGGTGCACAATTCACTTGCTTACGGATGGTTCGCACCACCTTTGGAAATGATATGGAGGGAGTATTCCCTACCCAAAATGGAAAAAGCAACCAGGCGGCTTGTTGGTCCAGTTGCGCCTGATGTTGACAGCTATTATATCAAACATCGCCTTGTGGTAGAACCGGCTTCTCCATTGCCGCCTGCGGACAATTGGAAACTTCAAATTGCAAAAGGAATCCCGTCGCTTGATGGCCGCCTGCGTACGGTTGAAACAATCAAGATTCCACTCGGCAGTGTACAACCGTTTGTTGTTGCAAGAACGTGGACTGGAAGTCGCCTGAATGCAGAACGGACGCTGGCAATTCAACTCAGCAAACCGGTCTCGCAAGAAGTCAATTCAAACACCGTTTGGCGATGGATATCCATCAAACCGATGCCGCAATGCACAGCTTCTGTCAATGGCGACACCTTTCTGATCTCCGGTAAATTTGAGCTGTTCCAGCCATATCAACTGACAATCAAAGCTGGGTTACCCGCCTTTGAACCAACTGAACTGAAAATGAGCTATACCAGGACAAACATCACTTTTCATCCCATGGAGCCGCGTGTGTTTCTGCCGAGTTTTTACGAGGAACAGTTGAGTGCAGGGCGCAGGAAGTACGAATTGGCAACATTGAACCTTAGCAATGTTACAGTGCGCGGCAAATCACTTGATTCAAGACAGGTTATTCATGGATTGCGGGGATACATGGGGTATTTCAAGCGCACAAAAGGGTCGCCGTATGCAGAAATTGACTACAACCTGCTTGCCGGCCGCACAATCTTTCAAACGAACTTGGCTGCTGTTGCACCCATTGATTTCTCCCGAAAATTTACATTAAATTGGGATGAACTGCTATCAGGCAAACCCGCCGGCGTGGTTTTTCTGGAAGCTGTGGGAAGCACCAATGATTTGATACAAGTTGCCGGAAGCCAGAGCCTTGTTCAATTGACGGACTTGTGTTTGGTTTGGAAGGTGTTCAACAGCAATGTGTTGGTATGGACAACGTCCTACCGCACAGGCCGTCCGGTCGAGGGCGCCACGGTTAACTTGATGAGCGATGAGAACGAGTTGCTGTGCAGCAAGGTTTCCGATAAACATGGTCTGACTGAGCTTGCTTTACCTGCGGACAAGAAACAATCGTTTTGGCTTTTGGCGCAGAAAGATGGAGACTTGCGGGCGACTCCACTTGCTGGAAATGGCATGGCCAGCGAGCTATCACTGTATCGCTTTTTTAACCTCCCGCGGCACGCATTTTCAACTCCAATTGACGCCACAAAAATCATGCTGTTTAGCGACCGGGATGCTTACCGGCCAAAAGAAGTTCTCCACCTGAAAGCCCTTGCGAGGAATGGCGATGGTCTGTGTTTGAAAATCCCGGAGTTGGAAACCTTTGAATTGCAGTGCACTGATTCGCGAGGCAATGTCTGGCTGCAAACCAATGTCCAATTTTCACACTTAGGCTCGCTGAGCATGGATTTGGCGCTTCCATCCGGTCCATTGGGCAACTATCGCATTGAACTGCGAAACGCCACCAACCCTTTGCCAGTTGCGACCCATTATTTTGAACTCGCTGAATACCAGCCCAATGCATTTGAAATTCAGTTCGCGCCAAAGCAGGAATACATGGCCGGGGAACAAATCGAGCTGCCACTACAGGCAAGGTATTACATGGGCAAGCCGCTTTACAAAGCGCGTGTCAAATGGCGCCTTTCACTGGATGATACCCAGTTTGAGCCAGAAGGTTTTGCTGACTTTATTTTTACCGATGGCGCCAACTGTTGGCATCATCGGGAAAGCCAAAACTCAGCGAGTATTGAGGGCGAAACTATTTACAATGACGCAAAAGGAGTGATCTTAAAGCCCGATGTTCCGATCAATCCCAAATTTCCCCAGCCGCGAAGCGCCAACCTATGCATCGAAATAACGGACGTGAACCAACAGACATTAAGCCGCTCAGCCTCTTTCACGCGCCACAGCTCGGATTTTTACCTTGGCATCAGACGGTTTGAGCGTGCCGTTGAAGCCGGCAGGCCACAGCCTTTTTCAATAGTGGCGGTAAATGCCAATGGCATCCCGTTGGAATCCAAAATCAAAGCCCAGGTGCAAATCCAAAGAATTGAATGGCATACCGTGAAAGTACAGGGAACTGGTGGGAGCATGATGGTGCGTAACGAATACGAACTTTATCCTGTTGCAGAGATGGAGGTTGAAACCGAACCGGTCCGCATTTTTGGAGGGAAAGCTTTTCTGGTTTCTGAGCTTGAACCGGGAAATGTGGCCCGGCAGCCGGCGCAATTCACAGTAAATCAGCCCGGGGATTACGTTCTTAAAATCCAGGCGCGCGATCCAGCAGGGCGTCAGATTTTGACTGTGACTTGCTTTTCAGCCATCGGCGAAGGGCCAGCGTCGTGGTCTTATCGCGCCGGCAATGCCATTGAATTGGTGCCTGACAAGGAGAAATACAAACCCGGCGATGAATCTGTGATTTTGGTGAAAACGCCGGTTGGCGGCACTGCATTGGTAACAATTGAACGCGAATCAGTTTTGACCAGTTTCACCACCAACATTTCTGCTGGCGCGCCAACCATCAAGGTGCCAATCAAGCCTGAGTACGGCCCGAATGTGTATGTCGGTGTCATGTTGATTCGGGGTTTTGAGTCAACCGGCAAGAAAAACAAAATGCCGGAATATTGGTCTGGATATTGCGATTTGGAGATTGAATATGCACGAAAGCTGGATGTTACGGTTTCAACTGGCAGACCGTATTATCAACCCGGTCAGGAGGTCACGGCGCAGGCGATGGTTTTCGAATATTCAGGCGCGCCAGTTAAAGACGCAGAAGTCACCCTGTATGCGGTGGACGAGGGCGTACTAAGCCTGACTGGTTATGAAACACCGGAACCTTGCGCCTTTTTTTACAAGCCGCAGCCAATTTCTGTAAGAACATGCATCACGCTTCCAAATCTATTGCCTGAAGACCCCGATGAACTGCGCTTTGCAAACAAGGGTTTCATAATTGGCGGCGGCGGCCGTGAGCGCATACGCAATAATTTCGCCGCATGCGCTTTCTGGAATGCCACGCTGCTCACCGGGCCTGACGGGCGTGTTGTCGCCAGATTCAATGCGCCTGACAGTCTGAGTCAGTTCCGCGTGATTGCCGTGGCACACACACTTCGGCACCAGTTCGGCAGCGGAGAATGCGGCTTTCGTATTCACAAACCGTTGATGCTCCAGCCGGCAATTCCACTTTATGCCAACATTGGGGACCGGATTTGGGCGCGTGCAATTGTTCATAACCAAACCGACACTGCATCACAAATCGAGGTCTCTTTGGAATTGGACGGCAAAGCCGCGTTTGATTCCGGGATTTCCAACAAACTGCTGCAAATTCCCGCGCACGGCTCCATGCCGGTTGATTTTCCTGTTGTTTTCAAGAATGCAGGCCAAAGCAAATGGATTTGGCGCGCAAAAATTAAGGGCGACGGTGATACATACACTGACGCCGTGCAATCAACTGTTGAAATTGGATATCCACAGCCGCGACTTCGGGAGGTTCACCTTGCACGGGTTGAATCAGGCAGCACAAACTTGTTTGCGAATGTCAACCCGCAGTTATTGGAATCAGAAGGCAAGGTTTGCGTCCTGATTTCAAATACCCGCTTGATAGAGTTGCGGGAAGCAGCAGAAAGATTGCTGAATTATCCATACGGTTGCGTTGAACAGACGGTTTCGGCAATGCTGCCATGGCTGGCTTTGAAAGACTTCGATGACATTCTTAAACGCGCCAGTCGCAGGCAGTTAAATGCAGAAATTGCGGTTCAAGCTGGAATTAACAATTTGATGAAAATGCAAGTCGGCGACGGCGGACTTGGTTACTGGCCGGGCAGCAGCAGCTCGTATCCTTGGTGCAGCGCGTATGGCGGCATGGCCTTGGTCTTGGCTCGATCAAATGGATATTCCGTTCCCAACAAGTCGCTCGAAGATCTTTTAAAATACCTCGCCGGCCAATTGCAAAGCACAACCACTTCCCGTGATCCGGAGGATTTGGCCGTCAAGTGTCTGGCATTTTATGTCTTGGCACTGGCGGGGCGCGCTGAAGATTCGATGCAAGAAGCATTGTTGCTCAAGAAATACTTGTTTGATGCCGAATCACGCGCACTTCTGGCACTGGGAATACTAACCCGGGGAGGCCCAAAGTTGGAAGCCGAGAGGCTGCTATTGGACCCACTGCCCCGCAAAAGCTTTTTTGATAATTTATTTGGCTGTCCGGAGCGCGAAAGAGCCATTCGACTGTTGGCGATGAACAGGATAATGCCCAATGAGCCAAAATTGGACATATTGGTCAGCGAATTTTTGGCCATGCAGAAAGCAGGCCATTGGCACACAACGCAAGGCAACGCATGGGCGATTCTTGCTCTGGCAGACTACGCCCAGCGTGTTGAAGGCGCGCCCAAACCATGCTCGGGCGAGTTGGTTTTTGGGAACCAGCGGCAAGTGGTTGACCTGCCTGCCGGGGCAAAAGTGGCAGAATTAAGTTTTGCCTGGGATGCTGGTTCCGCCACAAGGTCGTTGGAATTGCGCAAGACTAGCGGTTTCAGGTTGTACAGCGAAATCCAAATCGAAGCCAGACCGTCTCCGGGACTGTTCCCACGTCAAGACCGCGGTTTTTCCCTGAGCCGCAGCTACTCTATTTATAACGGGCAAGACATACTGATGCCTTTCACAAATGCCACAGTGGGCGACATGGTGTTGGTTGAGTTGCAACTGGTCTCGCATCAAAAGTCTGCATTTGTTGCGATTGACGATGCGCTTCCGGCAATTTTGGAGCCAGTGAATATTCGTTTTAATCCGCACATCCCAATCCCCCATGGCTCAGCATTTGAAGATTTGTTCCTTGATTACAGGGAGGCAAGGCCTGATCGCGTGTTGTTTTTCTGCAACTCGCTACCCCGGGGTAAATACAAAATCCGCTACCTTGCAAGAGTGCGGACGGCCGGTGATGTGACCGCTCCTCCTGCAATAGTCGAGGAGATGTATCATCCGGAAAAATTCGGCTCAACTGAGGCCTTACGTTTTTCTAGCAAAGCAGGAACTTGGGAGTGACCATGGAACGGTTTTCTGGAAAGCGAAGTCGCTGGCTGATTTACCTGGCCGGAATGGCAGCCGGGGTATGGATTTTTAACGCCATAGTCTTGCCGCTTTTGCTTTCGCTTGTACCGTTGCCGGATGCCCTGTTTAAGCCCGCGCCTGGGGCGGTCCAATTTTTAGATCGCAACGGCATTCCGTTGCGGGAGGAGCCGGCTGCGCATGGATTCCAGGGCGGACGTGTCCCACTGTCTGATGCTTCCGAATCGCTTATCCGGGCAACCATTGCCGTAGAAGACAAGCGATTTTGGAGCCATTGTGGCGTTGACTGGCTGGCTGTGGGACGGGCCGCCATCCAATACATACAATGCCGGCGGGTGGTTTCCGGGGCATCCACTATCACCATGCAACTGATAAAATTAACTGAACCCCGACCGCGCACTTTGCCAGTAAAGATAAAAGAGGCCATTCAAGCCATGCGGCTTGAACGGCTTTGGTCAAAGGAACGAATACTTGCCGAATACCTTAACAGACTTGATTACGGCAACCGAAGATTCGGCTGTCAGGCTGCTGCATATTATTACTTTGGCAAACCCGCTTCGGACTTGAGCGTGGCAGAGGCGGCGTTTTTGGCCGGGCTGCCCCAGTCGCCATCCCGCCTTAATCCATACGCGAATCTTGGAGCCGCACGAAAGCGTCAGCAACTGGTTTTAAAACGCATGCACAACGCCAAATGGCTGTCCGAGGAGGCCATGCTGCACATCGCGGTTGAACCTACGAAGCTTAAGCCACCACACCGAACATTTCTGGCCCCACATTTTATTGATCTTTTGGAGGAATTGCTTCCAAAAACGTTTCTAAACAACGACCAGCCGGTGGTAACATCCCTGGATTTACGCCTGAATCAGCAGGTGGAACAAGCGTTGCGCGAGCATCTAGCACGCCTTCGACCACATCATGCAAGACACGGCGCTGCAGTTGTGTTGGATAACCGCACCGGACAAGTTTTGGCGTTGGTTGGCTCACCGGATTATTTTTCTCCAGACGCAGGGCAAGTTAACGGCGCATGGGCGCCCCGCTCCGCTGGCTCAACTTTCAAGCCATTTACATACCTTCTTGCATTTGAACGCGATGCGAATCCAGCCACAGTTATTCCGGATATACCCACTGAATTTGGCAGTTCCAACGGTGTTTTTGTGCCCGTAAATTACAACCGAAAATTTCTGGGGCCAGTCAGATGTCGGACCGCCCTTGCCAATTCACTTAACATTCCGGCAGTCCGGCTGCTGAATTCAATTGGCGGCCCCGGTGTCCTGCAAGGCGCCTTGCACGACTGCGGATTAACCACCTTGTCCAAGCCGCCTGATTACTACGGGTTGGGACTTACGATTGGCAATGCTGAGGCGCGATTGCTTGAGTTGGCAAATGCCTATGCTTGTCTTGCCCGGCTTGGGATTTACAAGCCATTCCAATTGCTTGCAACGCCAACCAACTTTCAAAATGCCGGCACACATAACATTTCGGATAACATTAATTCATCGAGTAATCCTGGAAATCCAGCGGAAGGCCGTGTTTTTGATTCCAATGCCGCATGGCTGATTGCCGACATTCTAAGCGATAACTTGGCGCGATTAAACGCCTTTGGCCCAAACTCCAGCCTTCGCTTTGACTTTCCAGTGGCATGCAAGACAGGCACCAGCACAGATTTTCGTGATAACTGGGCTTTTGGGTACACGCCCGAATTTACCGTGGGTGTCTGGATTGGCAATTTTGACGGAAAGCCCATGAATGAAATAGCCGCTGTAAACGGCGCGGCTCCGGTAATGCACGAAATCATGGAGACCTTGCAACATCGCTTCGGAGTCTCTTGGTACGCCAAACCGGAAAGCATCATCGAGAAGCCCATACACCCGTTAACCGGAAAATTGCTGTCCAATTATCGCGAAGGCGCCATTTTTGAGAAATTTTTGGATGGGAAACTACCGCCAACCGAGAGCGCGGAGGACTACGACGACTGCGGGCGAGTTCGGCTTTCGCCCGAATATCATTGCTGGTTTGCCAGTGCCCAAAACCATTTGATTGGACGTGCTGTTGTTGCATCCCCCAAATCCATGCTACAAACGTGCCTGTTTAATGGGCCGAGTCCTCCAACCGGAACGATCTATTATATTGACCCGGATTTGCCCGACCAAGCGAGGCTTTTGAAACTTAACAAACATGGTTTGTCGGGCGTTGTTTGGGAATCTGACACATTGGAAATTCAAAATCGCCAGGGCCAGCCTTATGCGATTTTGAAGGAGGGCCGGCATCAACTGCGTGCAAGAGATTTGGTCTCCGGTGAAAAAGTCGAGACTTGGATAGAAGTGCGCAGCCTGTGAACCGCCCTTTTGATGGATTTGCACCGGCATCTGAATTAAACTGCATTCATGCGAGTGTTGATACTTGGATGCGGTTATCTCGGCCTTCCCCTTGGCGCCGAACTTGCCAGGCAAGGCCACGAAGTCCACGGAGTGCGCCGCAGTCCTGGAACTGAGTCGGAATTAGAAGCAGCAGGTATCCGACCATGGGTTGCAGACGTTGGATGTGCCGACGATCTCTCACGTCTGCCAACCAACTGGGACTGGATTGTCAACTGCCTTTCATCAAGCCGCGGTGGCGTGGATGAGTACCGAAAGGTATATTTAAACGGCACACGTAATCTGTTGGAATGGCTCGGAGACAATCCAATTAAGAAATATGTCTTCACTTCAAGCACAAGCGTTTATGGACAGACGGATGGCTCGGTAGTAACAGAGGAAAGCCCAACCAATCCCGATAGTCCGACTAGCAGGGTTTTGTTGGAAACAGAGGCGCTCCTGCAACGGGCATTTCAATCCCGTTCGTTTCCATCAATCATACTGCGCCTTGCAGGTATTTACGGCCCGGGGCGCGGTCACCTGTTTCATCAATATCTAAGGGGCGAAGCGCGCCTTCATGACGACGGACGTCGTTTCATTAACATGATTCACCTGCAGGATGCGATTCGGGCTGTCATTGCTGCCCTGGAAAACGGTCAACCCGGTGAGATTTACAATGTGGCCGATGACATGCCTGTAATCCAGAAAGTTTTCTTTGAATGGTTATCCATTCAACTAGGCAGGCCAATGCCCCCTTATGCGCCCTCTACGGAGTTGAAAGGCCGGAAGCGCGGCTTGACCAACAAACAGGTATCCAACCAAAAGTTGAGAACCATTTTGGGGCTGAAGTTACTGTTCCCAACATACAAGGAGGGTTATTCTGCCGAAATCCAGCGCCTTCGTGATTCCGGAGAACTCAAAAATTGACTATGTGCCGTATCGGGGTTGTGTCGTTCCTGCATTCCCGTTTCAAAGTTAAAATTTTCAAATCTGCAGCTTGACATGGGGGCGTAAATAAAAGAGAAAATTGCCGCAACCAGTTAAAGTGTGCTGCAAACAGTCACACAGAGTGCGTTAAAACTAAAAACATAAATGCTTATGAAACAAATTAAATCGCTGGTAATAGCGGCCTGCATTCAAGCCTCAATGTTGTGTGGTTCCGGTCTTTTGGCATACGATTTGCCACCGGTAAACCTTGGTTTGACAAGCTTTCTGGACGGCGGTCCGCCGGCCGGTCCTGGTTTCTATTTTACTGAATATGGTCAGTACTACCACGCCAGTCGCCTGAATGACACTGGCGGACGTGAGTTGTTTCCAAAGTCAGTTTTCCCCAATCAAAAACTGGATGTCTGGGCAAGCCTGTCGCAGTTCATCTACCAATCTGACCAGAAGATTTTGCTGGGTGGAAAATGGGGGCTGGACGTAATTGTGCCAGTTGTAAGGGCAAGCATTCGAAACACGCCGCTTTCAAACAACGGCGTTGGCTTGGGCGATGTGCTGGTCGGGCCATTTTTGCAGTGGGACCCGATAATGGGACAAAATGGGCCACGTTTCATGCATCGCATTGAATTGCAGACAATGTTTCCAACGGGACGCTTCGACCCCACCCGCCAACTGAATCCCGGTTCGGATATCTACTCATTCAACCCCTACTGGTCAGCCACATACTTTGCAACACCCAAGTGCAGCATCTCGACGCGCATCCATTACTTGTGGAATAGCGAAAATGACCAGATAAAACACCAACCCGGACAGGCTGTGCATCTCAATTTTGCCAGTGAATACATGCTCATCGAAAATCACCTCCGCATCGGGTTTAACGGTTACTGGTTAAGCCAAATCAGCGATTCAAAGCAAAACGGCGCAAGCGTGGCGGGACGTGAGCGCGTCTTTGCAATTGGCCCCGGCCTCTTGTATTCAATCAACCAAAACAACCATATCTTCTTCAACGCCTATTTCGAGACAGTAGCTGACAACCGGCCAAAGGGCTACAAGTTGGTGTTGCGTTTTGTACACCACTTCTAATTCCGGATTGAGAATTTTGACGTTAAATTTGAAAAGGAAAGAACCCCAAATATATGAACGATACCAAATTTGTCCTTGAAGAACGTGAAATGCCGCGTCAGTGGTATAACCTTGCCGCTGACTTGCCGACACCGCTTCTGCCGCCGCTGGGGCCAAATGGACAGCCCGTTTCCCCGGAGATGCTTCGTCCTGTTTTCCCGGACAACCTCATCGAACAGGAGGTCAGCACACAACGATGGATTGATATTCCCGAAGAAGTTTTGGAGATTCTAAGCCTTTGGCGGCCCAGTCCGTTGTACAGGGCACGCCGCCTTGAGAAGTACCTTAAAACACCGGCCAAAATTTATTACAAGAATGAGGGCGTGTCTCCCGCAGGCAGTCACAAGCCAAATACTGCTGTACCGCAAGCCTGGTACAACAAGCAATTCGGCATCAAACGTCTTACAACCGAAACGGGCGCCGGCCAATGGGGAAGCGCGCTTGCGTTTGCGTGTTCATTAATAGGGCTTGAGTGCAAAGTCTTCATGGTGCGCATCAGTTTTGAGCAGAAGCCATTTCGCAAGCTCATGATGGCCGTTTGGGGCGCGAATTGTGTTGCAAGTCCATCCAATGAAACCAATGCAGGACGCGCAATTTTGGCCAAGAACCCAAATACACCCGGTTCGCTTGGAATTGCCATTAGCGAGGCCGTGGAGGCGGCGGTATCAGACCCGTCCGGTAAAACGCGCTACAGTTTGGGCAGCGTATTGAACCACGTCCTGCTCCACCAAACCATAATCGGTCTCGAAGCCAAAAAACAACTGGCCAAGGCCGGTGAAAATAAAGTGGATGTAATCATTGGGTGCGCCGGAGGCGGCTCCAATTTTGCCGGTCTGGCATTTCCATTTGTATGCGACAAAATACATGGCGCCGACATAACGATTATTCCGGTTGAAGCGACAAGCTGCCCGAAAATGACACGAGGACCGTTTTCGTACGACCATGGCGATTGCGCCGGGATGACGCCCCTGCTGCCAATGCACTCACTTGGCCATGAATTCGTGCCGGCTCCAATTCACGCAGGTGGGTTACGGTATCACGGCATGGCGCCACTGGTCAGTCAGGCAATCGTGGAAGGGCTGATTACTCCCAGAGCATATCCACAGTTGAAATGTTATGAGGCCGCAGTGACTTGGGCGCGTACAGAGGGCTTCATTTCCGCACCTGAAACCTCACACGCAATCGCTTGCGTTATAGATGAGGCCAATAAGGCACGCGAAGAAGGCAAAGAGAAGGTTATTTTGTTTAACTGGTCAGGGCATGGATTGATGGACTTGGCGGGATACGACAAGTATTTCAGGGGCGAGCTGACTGATTACTCGCTGCCTGATGAGGAATTGCAAAGATTAACCGCCAAACTCAAAGACTTCCCGCCAGCACCGGCTCGTAAATCCGGAAAATGGTGATTGTTTAATAAGAGGTCTCTCCAAACACAAAACGCCGTCTGGAATTAGACGGCGTTTTTACTTGTACCGGCGTGCCGCACCGCTTATCAAACAACCGAGTGGAAACTGAATTATGAGCGAACGCATCGGCATACTTACAGGCGGGGGAGATTGTCCGGGGTTGAATGCAGTTATTCGTGCCGTAGCCAAATCTGCATGCAAACGCGGATGGGAAACTGTCGGCATTTACCAGGGATTCGAAGGATTGCTGGACATGAATTGCCGTGCCCTTAACTACAAAGATATGGATGGCCTGTTGTTCCGTGGCGGCACAATTCTTGGGACAACCAACAAGGGCCGGTTCGCGGCAAAAACCGGCCACGGCCAAGTCCAGGGCATACCATCCGATGTGCGTGATGCGGCGCTGGCAAACTTCAAAAAGCTAAATCTGCGCGCCCTTGTGGTTGTTGGAGGGGACGGCACGCTAACCATAGCACAGCAATTATTTGAGGCCGGGATGCCGCTGGTTGGGGTGCCCAAAACCATTGATAACGACCTCGAGGCGACAGCTTTTACCTTTGGATTCGACTCGGCGGTTGCTTGCGCCACCGATGCCCTTGACAGACTTCATACCACTGCCGAAAGCCATAATCGGGTGATGGTGCTTGAAGTCATGGGGCGATACGCCGGCTGGATTGCGTTACACGCCGGCATAGCAGGCGGCGGCGATGTTATCTTGATTCCCGAAATACCATTCACCTATGAAAGCATCTGCGCCAAAATATTGGAGCGCGAAGCCCAAGGTAAACATTTTACCCTTGTTGTTGTTGCAGAAGGCGCCAGGGAAAAAGGCGGCGATTTTGTCACAGCCGGCCCCGCTGAAAAAAATCGGGAGGCGCGTCTGGGCGGAATCGGTGCGGTAGTGGCCGCAGAAATTCAAAAACGAACTGGCAAGGAAACGCGCGTGTGTGTGCTGGGGCACTTGCAGCGAGGCGGAGGCCCGACAACATTCGATCGGGTTTTATGCACGCAATTTGGCGCTATAGCAGTGCGCCTTGTGGCCGAGGAAAAATACGGATACATGGTGGCATTTAGACCACCGGACATTGTGCCGGTGAAAATTACTGATGCGATCGGGCGGCTGCGTAACGTGCCAGTTGATGGCGTTACCGTCCAGACTGCCCGCGATTTGGGCATCAGCATGGGCGATTTAACTGCAGATCCTTTCTGCCAATCACACTGTTATTAACGGTTCCCGGAGCTTTTAAGCCGGTTTTTCCCACGAACGGTTTTTGGCCGCTTTGTACGCAGCTTCCATCACGCTGACTCTGGCGGCGGCCTCATGTGGAGTTACCAATGGCATGTCCTTGCGACCTGCAACAGCTTCAACAAATTGATTCAGTGGCGCCGGCGGCGCAGATGGGAGTCGGGTCCATGGCTCCTGGCCGTTTGCACCCTCCACTTTGGCGCATTTGAAGTAAAGGCGACCTTTGATAATGACAGCGTGCCCCTCAGTTCCACTGATGAGCAATGTCACGGGGTCTTCTACGTCCACCCATCCGGCGGCCAAAGTGACGGTGACACCATTTTTGAACTGCATGAGAGCTTCGCCGGATTCGTCACAGTCCCCGTAATTACCCAGGACAACTTTGATATGCGCAGTAATGGACTCAACATCGCCCAGCAACCACATCAGAATATCCAGTGAGTGCGTGCCCAAATCGCCAAATGCACCCACCCCTGCGATTTTCGGGTCCGCCATCCATCGCCAGTCTGTGTCAAACCACCGCCCGATTGAACCGTTATGGCAATTCGAGCCTCGTGCCCGGGTGATTTTTCCAAATGCGCCCGCCGCTATTTGTTCTTTCAGAAAAATATGTTGCGGGAAAGTCCGCATGAAATAACCGGTGGTAAATAACAAACCGGCTTTCTCGATTGCGCCAGCCATCTGGTTGCTTTCCTGAGCTGTGATGCCCAAAGGTTTCTCAACAAACATGTGTTTCCGAGCCGCTGCGGCAGCCAGTACCAGTTCCAAATGACGGTTTGTCTCCGAGCAAATCACGACGCCTTGGATTTGCGGGTCATCCCATATTGTCCTGACATCGTCAACAACCTGGCTTCCGAGTGTCCGGGCATGTTTCTCTGCACGTGCGCGTTGATGGTCCCAGATGGACTTAACTTTCACATCTGCCCGTTGCTTCAGCAAATTAACAAAACCGGGCGTGTGAATGTGGGCGCAGCCAGCAATCGCCAGGGTTACAGTTGATGCAGCCGCTTGTGCAGACAATAAACCTGACATGCCAAGGGTTGCAGCGCCTACTCCAGCCGCTTTAAGAAATTGACGCCGGCTGGTTTCATGCTCCGATGAGTTTTTACTCGTTTTAGTTTGCATATCATTGCGCTTTTTTGCCGGTATTCTCCTGCCGTATCTTCTCTTTTTTTGCATCCAGCTCGGCCAGCAGCGTTTTGCGGGTTTCAGCCCACTCGGACTCCAGACGGGAAACAGTTTCATCGTCTCCCGCCCATTTTGCCTGCTCGATCTTGTTCCGCATCGCTATTTCACGGTCGGCAAGCTTTGCCTTATACTCAGCCTCCAACTCGGCTATCCTTCTTTTTTGGTCATCAGTCAATTTGACTGTTGGAGATATTTTGTTCAGGCGCTCCATCGCCAGTTCGTATGCTGATTTCATAAATTCACTTCGATTTTTGGTGATTTCCGTCGAATAAAAATCCCTATGCCGGAGTACCCTGGCCCGTCCCGGTTCCGCTGGTGTCGCTGGACTCAGTGGGCGGCTTCTTTTTCCACGGCGGCTGTGCCAATTTGGGAGGCAATTTAATCGGAGCAGGTTTTTCTGGACCGGCCATCTGCAGTTCCGAATCACCGGACTGCGATGGCTGCGCCGTTCCTGTATCGCCACGCCACGAAGCAATGCGTGCCTGCAGTCCATGATGCTCCGCTGCAGCCTTGTTGCCGGCCTTCATGTAAAACAGCGACAGGTTGGTATGTACCAATTGGTCCTTTGGATTTAGTTTTTCAGCCTTGTGCCCTTCCGCGATTGCTGCTGCATAGTCGCCCTTACGGCAATAGGCCATGCCCAATGACAATTGAGCATCGAAATGCTGTGGATTCCTGGACAGAATGGATTTCAGCTTGGCAATGGCGGAATCATAATCCCCCATGCTGAAATCATACATGGCATCGTCATATTCTTGCTGCAAATCGGCCATAATTGCCTTTGACAATTCACTCTATGCCATGTTTTCTTTCGCTCTGCAAGGCCGCAAAACCTGCTTCTGCGGTCGGCGGCCCGGCAGAAAGGAGCGCCGGCCAATTTTACGGGCTTTTGCATGGGAGCTGTATAATGGAAAAAAACACAGAACTATCTGTTCCGCTCGGGTTGATTGTGACTGACTTTGACGGCACAATCCATACTGAAGCTACTGTTCCACCGATATCCAAACAGTTTCAGGAAATCATTGCGGATTTACAATCCCAGGGCGTCAAATGGATGATCAATACGGGGCGCGATTTGCCAGGCCTGCTTGAGGAACTCGCCCGCGCTCGTTGTCAGGTCAAGCCCGATTTCTTGGGACTGGTCGAGCGGGAAATTTACGTTTTGAAAGCCAACCAATATGTCAGTGTGGCCGATTGGAATAAGCGTTGTGCGCGAGACCAGTCAGCCGCATTCGCCAAACTTAAACCATTCATCCCTTCCATGTTTGCATGGGTGGAGGAGCGGTTTCAAGCCACTGTTTATTCTGATTCATGGTCCCCGTTCTGCGTAATCGCTGAATCCAACCACGATGCCGACCAAATAATGGATTACTTGCAACAATACTGCCAAATGTTTCCGGAGTTATCGTTGGTGCGCAACGATGTTTATGCTCGATTCAGTCACGCCGCCTACCACAAGGGAAGTGTAATGGCAGAGGTTACGAAAAGATTGGGCTTGGCGCCTAATCAAGTATTGGCTGCCGGTGACCATTGGAACGACCTGCCAATGTTGAGCCGCAATCACGCACACTGGCTTGTAGCTCCTGCAAATGCAGTGGCCTCAGTAAAGGAATGCGTTGAACAACAAGGAGGCTACGTGGCCAAGGCTTTTTGGAGTGACGGGGTAGCTGAAGGGATCATTGCCGCCCTGGAAACAAGCGTTGACTCTGATTAATGTTTGTCATGTTGAACCGGGATGGGGCCATGTCAAGCAAAGCGGCTTTATATTAAAAAGCAAAAACATAAGCCAAACTAATACTTTAATCAGAAATTTGCATGTTTTGACAGATATGTTTGCAAGTTCTTGGTAATAAACAGGTTGCAAAATCAATGAAACATTTGACATTAGCATTGTGCACAGGTAATTTCATTGCGGCTGAAATTGCGTGCCGAAGCATTTAATTGATTAATAGAATGAGCAAAAACAACAACACCATGGCAACACAAGCGGGAGGAGCCAGCGTCAAAAAAATCAGCGAGGCTGTCATTCGCATCGCTGGAAATTCTCAGGATGGCATTCAGGCAATTGGCGGTTTTTTGGCGCGCCTTGCCGGTCGGAGCGAGCAGGAGGTCATTACATTCATGACCATCCCGTCCACAATATCCGGCGGCCCATCAATATTCCAGGTACGAATCGGCTCCGGCGAAATCATGAGCGCCGGCGATCAGGCGGACGTGCTTCTGGCTTTTTACCAACACTCTTACGATGAGCACATGGCCTCGCTAAAGCAGGGCGGCATTGTGTTGTATGATGCTGATCAGGTGCAACCCAAACCGGAATGGCTTCAAATTTACCGCCATATTGGCGTGCCAATTACAAGCCGGACAGTCGAAGCCATTGGCGGTACTGCAAAAGACAAGGGAAAAAACATTTATGCACTGGGTTTGGTGGCGCGAATGTTCGATTTGGATGTTGCCAAGCTTGAGGACTTGATCCGGGAGCGCTTCAGCAGCAAAGACCCGAGTGTGGTGAACAATGCGTTGACAGCCTTTCATGCAGGCTATAACCAAACCGCTCAAAGCTTGGACGAAACATTTCAGTTTATTCCAAGCACTCGAGGAGTCGGCAGGCAGGTTGTAATGAGCGGAAATGAGGCTTTAAGTTACGGGTTTATAGCCGCCGGTGTTCGATTTGGGGCTGCATATCCGATTACTCCTGCATCCGACATCATGGAGCTACTGCGCCGGGAACTGCCAAAATACGGTGGCACCTATATTCAGTGTGAAGATGAAATTGCCTCCATTTGCACTGCGTTGGGCGCCAGTTATGCAGGCCGTGTTGCGATAACCACATCCAGCGGCCCGGGGATTTCTTTGAAAATGGAAGCATTGGGGTGGGGAGTAATGGCCGAAGTCCCATTGGTAATAGTGGACGTTCAGCGTGGCGGTCCTTCGACCGGGCTTCCAACACAGGTTGAGCAGTCGGATTTGAACACGGCAGTATTCGGTTCCCATGGCGATGCGCCGCGAGTCGTTCTTGCGCCACTAAGTGTCGAGGATTGTTTTTACACAGCCATTGAGGCAGTCAATCTGGCACGCCAATACAGCGTGCCGGTTTTTATACTTAGCGACCAGGCGATTGCGACACGCATTGAGGCTTTTCCGATGCCGGATTTGGAAAAAGTTTGCCAGGAACTGCCGTTGGACTTGACACCCGTCCAGGAATACAAGCCCTACGACTTGAATGCACCGGATGGCATCAGTCGCCACATAGCGCCAGGAACTCCTGTTCTTAATGGGAAATACCCGGTTGCTGCAGGTCTTGAGCATGACGAGATGGGACACCCAACTGGTTCTCCAAAGTACCACCGGCTGATGACCGCGAAACGGCGTCACAAATTGCAAGTTTTGGCGCAACACCTGCCAAAACCCTCCGTGCACGGTCCGGAAGAGGGAGATGTGCTGCTCGTAAGCTGGGGCGCAAGCTGGGGGCCGACACGTGAAGCTATCAATCAAGCAAACGCCGCAGGCAACAAGTTCGCAGCTTTACCCATGCGCTACTTGTGGCCGTTTCCGGATGGACTGGACAAGATTTTTTCCAGGTTCAAGCACATCTTTGTCGTGGAAATGAATGACTCAGGTATCTACGGTTATGGTCAGTTGACGGGACTTTTGCGCGCACGGTTCTGTGATGCGCGTATTCGAAGCATCAACAAGACTGAAGGGACGACTTTTAAGGTCAAAGAAATTCTGGAACTCACAAATGCAGCACTGGTTTCCGCTTGAAATGCGCAAAGTTAACCTCAACCACATAATACTCGCCTATGTCAACAACACCAACTCAAATTAACATTACCTCACAAGATTCGACTTCGTCCATTGCCGTGCAGCCTGCACGCAAGCCGCTCACAAAAAAAGACCTTGTGGCCGACCATCCAACATGGTGCCCGGGTTGTGGGGATTTCACCGTTCTTGCCATCTTTTTCCGGATGCTGGAAAAAAAGCAGCTTCCTCACGAAAAGCTGACAATTGTTTCTGGAATCGGATGCTCAAGCAGATTCCCTTATTTCGTGCAGGCGCATGGCGCCCATTTCATTCACGGTCGCACCCTGCCCTTTGCCACAGGCATTTCGCTAACCCGCCCTGATCTGCATGTGTTTGTATTCAGTGGCGATGGTGACGCGCTTTCAATCGGCGGCAATCATTTCATACACACGGCTCGGAAAAACGTCCGCATGTGCGTAGTGGTTATGGACAACCAAGTGTACGGGCTTACAAAGAAACAGACATCTCCCACCTCGCCAATCGGGTACAAGAGCAAAACTGACATTTGGGGCGCGGTGGACCAACCGTTCAATCCAATCAAGATTGCAATTGCCGCAGGGGCAACTTTCGTTGCCCGTACCGCAGCCACAAATCCAAATCATCTTTTGCAAATGATGGAGGCTGCTTCCGAGCATGACGGATTCAGCTTCATTCAATGTCTTAGTGAATGTGTCGAGTTCTTTGACGGAGCTTTTGATGCCGCAAACCCAAGAAAAGGTGGTGTTTTCAACACTATTCCTGAATCACATGATGTAACGGATGAAATAGCGGCATATAAGCTTGCAGATGCGGCGTGGCCCGGCTATTTTGGAATATTCTACAAAGTAAACCGACCTTCAAAAAACGCAGTTGAGGCAAAAATTAACGCCGAACAACAGAAAAAGTTTAGCGGCAAAAAACCGCATGAAATTCTCCAAGCCTCATTTGATCGCATGCGTTAACCCGCGGATTAAACGCCAGTATTCTTTGATTTATTGCACGGCATCAAACTGCATCAGGGTTGAAAACTGAAGCATCTCGATTTTTTGGCTTGGTTTGGCTTTGGAATCGCCTTATATTATCCAAAGTTATTGGAGTAGCGCTATGCCGATTTACGAGTTTGCGTGTCCAAAATGCAGGGTGATTTTCAGCTTTCTATCCAAACGCGTCAATCCCGAGCATCCGCCAACCTGTCCCAAGTGCGGGAACAGGCAAATGCGCAAGCAAGTAAGCCGCTTCTTTTCCCCACGAGGCGCAAAAGCGCCTGAATCAGCAGCACAAAGCAATGGAGAGCCGCCAATGCCCGATTTTGATGATCCAAAGGTTGAGCGCGTTATGCGCGAGATGGAACGTGACATGGAGCATCTGGATGAAAACAACCCCAGGCATTTGGCATACATGATGCGCAAGTTCAAGGAGGTAATGCCTGCAGGCTCAACACCCAAAGAATTGGATATTGCAATCAAACGCCTTGAGGCCGGCGAGGACCCGGAAAAAATAGAAGAGGACATGGGTGATGTGCTTGATGCCGTAATGGGCGGGCCGGAAGGTTCCGGTGAAGAATCCGGGTATTCACGCGATCCGGGGTTGTATGATTATTGAGGCGGCAAGTCAGGCGGCTGAATGTTATCACATCAGTTATTCGCCCTGCCTGTAAATCCCTTTTGTTGAACAGTTATTGGCGCCGGTTTTATAGGGATGCTCAATTCCATCCCGCACCATTTGAGAGATAGCCGGGCATTTTCCGTTTTGGAATCAACTTTTTCAAAACGCTTATTTCCCGTGGCGAACAACACCGCGCATCCGGCTGCGGCCTCCTCTAATTCCTTGAGATTTATTTCACGCTCCGGCCCGCTGTATAAGACCACATCCAACCACGAGCGAGCGCCGTCACTTCCGGACTCCCAATGGCCGGTTTCATTTCCCCACCGGGCGTACGGCGTTGACAGGAAAATATTCAATCCACCATCAACGTTAATTTCCACCGGCTCGTCCAAGGCATTTGGCGCGCGAAACTTTCTCCTGCCATACACCCCTTCAAATTCAAAGCGCAAGCGGATGTCCTTTGCGCGAAAAGTGGCGTTTTTGATCCTGTCCAATGACACGTGGCGGTCGCCGCCATCTGTTGCCCAATTAACGGCTGCCAGCACGGCGCCATCTCTTTGAACGCTGAAAAATTGGGTGGCGGCAAAGTCGTAGCCATCATGAAGACATCGAAGCCGAACGCTGGAAACTGAGTTGCTGCTTCCCCAATATGCCACCAACGGACGCCGTTGATTCCAAAGGTCTCCCCGGTTGACGCTTCCCAGGGCATATAGCGGATGCAGATAAGTGGTCCCAACAACCGGTGGCTGGCCGGGAACAAAAGTTTTAAGTAACTGACGCGCGTTTGTTAATTCGGTAAAATAATGTTCCAAATCCGGCGGGCAAGGCAACGGGAGGCGCACCTCATCAAGTCTTGGTTCATTGTGTCCGAAGTTCACCCTGCCATCTGTTGCCTGGTACAGCAGTAACCAAAAACTTGGCCCAACCATGGTGCTGTATGACCTGCTATGCGGTCCCGCCCATTGGCGCGTAGGCGGATGAAAGTGATGCGCTATTTCCTCCCACGCAAGCCTGTAAACAGCCTCTGCTTGCTGTCGCGCCTGTGCATCTTTGAGGTGTTTGAGCATCCTTCCGACTTCGCGCAAGGCTACAACGGTGTAAGTGGGGCTGTTGTACTCAGTGAATGCCCCCCTGGATGTTGCATGGAGGTAAAACCGCCGCCACCTTTCCTGCGCGTATGCGCCAATATCTTTCAACCCGTAAAGCTCTGCTGCGACCAAAGTGACATAACTGCCCATGATCGCAATGTTCGTATAGTCCGGCCCAACGTTGCGGCGTTGAATTGAACGCGCTGCATGTTGAATGGATTCGTCAACCATCTTCGCGACCGTTGGGGACAGCCGGTCCCGATGGTCCAACGCAACTTGAAGAAGCAGAGTCCCGCAAAAGTCAGCCCAGTTCCAGTCCGGCGGCGACATTTTCTCCAGCGGTTCCTCCAAAAACCATGGCCATATTCCGTAAGTTTTGCTTTCTGGATTCTTGTCTTGAAGGCTGATTACCCGCTTCAAGATTGCCTCTGCCCTGGGTAGAAGGCTGTCCTCCCCTGTGTCCAGCAATCCCACTGCATACTCCAGACTGCTTCTGGTAGAATGCACAAAACCTCCCTTGAGTGTTGTATGGTATCCGGGCGAATGAAACGGCTCACGAAGCATTTGTTCCCTGGGATCGTATCTGCCATCAAGTTTCCTCAAGGCTTCACGAAGCCGTGAAAGTTGCTGAGGATTGATTTGCCATTGTGATGCGGATGTCGGGATGGCGGAGACGACAAAAACCACGAGACAAATCCAGGCCAACCTTTCTTGAATTCTTAAATGCTTTGCGAACAGGTGCATGCGACCATTGGGTAACACACGGCATCCAGCAGGTCAACCTCATCCAACGAATTGGCAAAACCCCAAGGTTGAATTAACTGCGCCGCCAAACCGTCTTAAAATCAATGGCAATGCTTTAAGGTTGCCATGCGACGATAATTTTGGTCTGATTGCAGAAAACGGAATGATATGAAAACAAACTTTGCGAAAATCACTCTAATTAGAGCCGGCGCATGCATCGCGCTCCTATCCATCTCCACCCTGGCCCAAAACGTCGAGCCTGGATTTCGCAGCCTGTTTAACGGAAAAGACCTCACCGGATGGGCTGGACGCACAAACCATTGGAGCGTGGAAGATGGGGCAATTACAGGCGTCACCACAAAGGAAAATCCTGCAAAGGGCAACAATTTCCTTATTGCGATGGAAGATGGCAAACCATTGATTGTTGATGATTTCGAGCTGCGTTTTTCCTACAAATTCACCGGCGACTGGGGCAATTCCGGCGTGCAATACCGCAGCAAGGACAAAGGTAACTTTGTGGTGCATGGTTATCAGGCTGACTTTGAAGTCGGCCCCAATTATTCAGGCATACTCTATGAAGAAGGCGGACGCGGCATTCTTTGCCAACGCGGCCAAAAGGTCGTAATCCGTGAAGACCCTGAAAAACCCGGCAAACACAAAATCGAAGTGACTGGAAAGCTCGGCGACACCAAGGAAATTCAGTCCAAAATCCGCCCGAATGATTGGAATGATTACGTCGTCATTGCCAGGGGCAATCACTTGCAACATTTCATCAACGGCGTGGCCACCGCGGACGTAATAGATGAACAGGAAAGCAAGGCAGCCAAATCAGGGATTTTGGCTTTGCAGTTACATGCCGGGCCGCCGATGAAAATTCAGTTTAAGAACATCAGGATCAAACCATTGCGTTAAAACCTTTTGAAAAACCGATATGAAAAAGACCCTGGTTTTACTGGCAACACTTGGATGTGCGCTTGCAGCCGGTGCGGCGGACAAAAGGATTCTACTGATAGCCGGTGGCCCAAGCCACGGTTCCGGAGATCATGAATTCAAGGCCGGGTGTTTATTGTTCAAAAAGTGCCTGGACACAGTACCGGGAATCAAGGCCGAGGTTTCAATAGGCTGGCCGCAGGATGCCTCCGTCTTCAATGGAGTTGATGCAATTGTAATCTATTCTGATGGCGGTGGCGGGCATCCTGCAATCCAGGACAACCGGCTTGAACAACTCAAATCGGTGCTGGACAAGGGTGCCGGTTTTGGCTGTGTGCATTATGCTGTTGAAGTTCCAAAAGAACGCGGCGGAAAGGAATTCCTTCGCTGGATAGGCGGATATTTTGAAACTTATTGGTCAGTCAATCCATTTTGGGACGCCAGTTTCGATAACCTGCCCGCTCATCCTGTAACCCGCGGCGTCAAGCCGTTCAAAATGCGCGATGAATGGTACTACCACATGCGTTTTGCTGAAAACATGAAGGGCGTAACCCCAATTTTATCGGCTTTGCCGCCCGCTGATACACTAAAACGCGGGGATGGCCCGCACTCAAATAATCCATTCGTCCGGGAGGCCGTTTTAACCAACAAAGAACCCCAACATGTCATGTGGGTATATGAACGGCCTGAAGGCGGTCGTGGCTTCGGTTTCACGGGCGGACATTCACATAAAAACTGGGGAAACGAAAATTTCCGAAAGGTTGTGCTCAATGCAATTTTATGGATAGCCCGAGCAGATGTTCCGCCCAATGGTGTGGATGTTTCGCTTTCTGAAGACGATTTGAAGGAAAACCTTGACGTAAAAGGACAAAAAAAGGCGGCGCCTCCAATCAATCCGCCCACGGCGCCCCGTCCAAACAAGCCTTCAAACTAAGAAAATTACCATGAAAAAGTTCCTTTCGATATTGCTGGCATGCACGGCATTTATCTGGAGCGTAGATTCTGCGCTGGGTGAAAACAAAAAGTTGGTGTTGATCGCAGGGCGTCCCAGTCACCCTCCGGGAATGCATGAATTTAGGGCCGGGTGTCTGCTGTTGCAAAAGTGTCTGGCCGGAGTACCCGGTCTGACTGTGATGGTGTATTCAAATGGCTGGCCACAGGATGTTTCAGCATTTGAAGGGGCGTCGGCGGTTGTCATTTATTCAGATGGCGGTGGCGGACACCCCGCCATTCAGGGCGAGCGTTTAAAGTTTTTGGAGGGACTAATCAACAAGGGCGTTGGATTCGGGTGCATGCACTACGCTTGCGAGGTTCCCAAAGACAAGGGCGGCAAAGAATTCCTGGATTGGATAGGTGGTTATTACGAGGACAGGTTTTCTTGCAACCCAATTTGGACACCGGAATTCAAGTCTTTTGCCAACCATCCCGCAACCCGTGGCGTCCAGCCGTTTTCCATCAAGGACGAATGGTACTTTAACATACGCTTCAGGCCGGAACAGACGGGCATAACCCCTTTGCTGGCTGCTGTGCCGTCTGATGAAGTGCGGCGAGGCAAATACGTATGGCCTCAAGGCCCCTACGAACACATCATCGCTGCAAGCGGTCGCACTGAGTTGATGATGTGGGCGGTGGAACGTCCTGACGGCGGTCGCGGCTTTGGTTTCACAGGTGGACATTTCCACAGCAACTGGGGCGATGCAAATTTCCGAAAAATCGTTCTGAATGCCCTTTGTTGGGTTGCAAAGGTTGAAGTCCCGCCAGGTGGCGTCGAATCCACGGTAACGCAATCGGACTTGGAGGCAAACCTTGACCCGAAGGGAAAGAAGTAAAAGTCTGAAGCATACAGCCGCTCCAATATGCCCCCGCCGCTCCAGGAAAAACGCATTGAGCCACTGGCAGTGGCGAGTTTTTTCCTGGGCATAGCAAGCGTGTTTTGTCCGATTGGAATTACCGGGTTACTGGCGGTTATTCTAGGGCATGTCGCATGCCGCCGTGCGGGCAAATTACCGGTTTTGGGCGGAAGCCGCGGATTGGCCATTGCCGGCTTTTCCATGGGGTATTTGAGTTTGCTCGTAACTGGCGTCATCCTCGCCTATTTCATTTCCAAAGGCCCTGCCCTTTTTCAATCGAAAGAGAAAGGCAAATCCCTTTTGTGTGTCAGTTATCTGAAACAAATTGGATTGGCACTACGAATTTACGCATCCGATAACAATGACCAATTCCCCCCCACCCTTGTGGCTATTTCCAACGAACTTAGCAACCCCCAAGCCCTGGTTTGCCCGATGGATAAAAGCAAAATACCGCCGCAAAGCTGGGACACGGTTACAGCCAGTTCGTCATCATACCAATACTTTGGTGCCGGAAAGAAGGCAGATGCAAACACAGGACGGGAAGTGATTGTAATCTGTCCCATACACAAACACAAACTTCTCCAAAATGGCGAAGTGGAACCTGGGCCTTAAGTCATGAAAACAACAACTATTCATGTTATTCTAACCTCAATGATGCTTGGCGTGGTCGCACCAGCGGCCGACTGGGTGGTATATGAAAGTCGCGGTGGCCCCGGCTCTGGTAAACACGTGGTTTTACTGACCGGTGATGAGGAATACCGTTCCGAAGAAGCCCTCACCATGCTCGGTAAAATCCTGGCTGTCCGACACGGTTTCAAATGCACAGTGCTGTTCGCTGTTGACCCGGACGGAACAATAAACCCTGTAAATCGCAAGAGTTTGCCAGGCGCAGAGGCTTTGGACAGTGCCGACTGCATTGTCATGGCCTTGCGCTTTCGTGAATGGCCGGATGAGCAGATGAAACATTTCGTCAACGCATACCTTGCCGGAAAGCCAATCATAGCCCTTCGCACAAGCACTCACGCCTTCAGTTACGATAAGAACTCAACAAGTCCATACAAAAAGTACTCCTGGAACAGTTCAGAGTGGAAAGGCGGGTTTGGGCGGCAGGTTTTGGGTGAAACATGGGTCAGCCACCATGGTGCACATGGGAAAGAGGCAACCCGCGGAATTTTGGAGCCGTCCGCTAAAGGCGACCCAATTTTGCGTGGCGTGGAAGATATCTTCGGCACCACCGATGTTTACACTGCAAATCCACCACCCGATGTGAAAATCTTGGTGCGAGGGCAGGTTTTGGCCGGAATGACTCCGGATTCCCCTCCTGTTGAAGGCCCGAAAAATAATCCAATGCAGCCAATCGTTTGGACGCGCCTGCACAAGAATGAAGCCGGCAATACAAACAAAGTTCTCTGCACTACCATGGGCGCCGCCACTGATTTAACCAGCGAAGGGTTGCGCCGGCTTTTGGTCAACGGCGTGTATTGGGCTGTCGGTTTGGAAGTGCCGGCCAAGGCTGACGTAAATTACATCGGTGAATATCACCCGCTAAACTTTGGTTTTGGTGCTCACAGGAAAGGCATGAAACCCGCCGATTACGCCCTTCCCCCAGCCCAATAACCTTCGGCTTTTGCCTTTTTAATACAGACAAAAAGGGTCTTTGGCCAAAATGCCGGTCCTTTCATGGATGCCGGTTCCCTGCCCTTGTTTGCTCCGATATCCGTTATGATGGTCAAGGGGCGATCCAGCGCAAATGTTATTATTGTCGCGCAAGTCATTCTGTGGCATTAGGCTTTTTCCATGGTGAGGCAATTGTTCAACTCTTTGATGTATTTTGCAGAGCCGATAGGCATGATTTGGGGAATGCTCTGGTTGCTGCTGGCTGCGTTGTTGTGGAAACGCCGTTGGCGTTCCGGTGTTTTCGTGGCCTTTGTTATCATCCTAATGTCAGTTTTAGGAAGCACTGGCTTGCCTGGATGGCTGCTTGGCACATTGGAAAAACCATACGTTCGCCAGAGCTTGAGTGATCTCCCCACCTCTGATGCCGTTGTTGTGCTGGGCGGCGGTGTGCAGCCTTCAAAATACGACGCTTTCGGTCTGGACCTTACTGCAGACGCCGACCGAATCATAATGGCAATGGAATTGATGCGCTTGGGCAAGGGCCGGACATTAGTTCTTGGCGGAGCATGGTGCGAGGTTCCAGGTGGAAAACGCATTGAAGCAGATTTGACTCGCGACTGGCTGACTACGTGGAAATTTACCGACGCACCAATTGAAAGCCTCGGTCCATGCGAGAACACACATGATGAAGCTGAAAAAGTCGCCCGGCTTTTCAAGCAAAACCAGTGGCGAAAAGTCATTCTGGTAAGCTCGGCTTATCACCTTCGACGGGCCGAAGCCTGTTTTCGCACTGCGGGCGTGCCCGTGATTTGCGTTCCATGCGATTTCAAAACCCGCATCAGCCTGGAAGGACCTCCGGGCTATACGTTGGTACCGCGTTACAATGGTTTCATAAAGGCAACCCTGTTCATCCGGGAAACAATCGGATGGTGGATTTACCGGTGGCGCGGTTGGATTGACCCCGCCATTGCGAGCAAGGTTGTCCCGCCTGAAGATTGATCTCGAATTTCCAGTGGCTTCCTCGCAGAGAGGACATGCGCCGAAAGTTGCGCTTGTCAAAAGATACATTAACTTCTTTGAAGCGCATGATATAAGAGACTTATGGATGAAAACCATGGTGCAGCTTTTGCACGCCCCAAGTATGTCCCGGTAATCGGGCCACGGCTACGCCATAGGCGCGTGGGTGAAAGCACGTGTTGGGACCAATACCCTGTGGCGACACGTCATGCCAGCACGCGGCTACCTGTCGCAGTCTGAACTTCCTGTAACGATAGGCATTGGTGACCACGAGAGAATAGATACATTGGAAATTATCTGGCCGGGTGGAAAAATTCAGAATGTGGTCCCGCCACCAACCGATTCGTTTGCCGTTATCGTCGAAGGCGATTGAATTTATATGGCATCTGTAAACTCTTCATCTCCCGGCATTGATGAGACAACATCGGTTATTGCAGGCGCATCACTCACTGCGAATTTCATCGGCATATTTAATTGACTAGCACGTTGGTTTGTGTCTTACTTGGCACAGCCTTGGAAAGGCAAAAACGCATTCATTTGAAAGATGCAATTTATGACCACGATCCATGCTCGGACAGGCGCATTGGTGGCAGCGGCCCTTCTTTTGCAACTGGCAAACGGCCACACTGCCGATGGCGAGCCAAAGTACAAAACCACCGGATTGAATTACATTTTGCGGCTAGGCAGCGAATTGTACAAGGCGTTGAAACCGAAACAAAAGGAAATGGTACATTCCCAGCCAATTTTCCTTGTGACGGAAATGATGCCTTACATCAAATGTGTCGAATATCCGGGTGATGGCAAGCCGATGCGGGCTGCGTGGATTTCATCTGGATTCATTGACCTTATGAACAACGTGGCACATGCCAAGGCAATTGATAAAATCCAGAAAGGATACTTTGAGAAGTACGTCCTTTCACTTGCAAAGGAATCCGGAGAAAACGAGCTATCAGAATTACCGGACATCAACAACAAGAAATTCTGGTCCGAAGATGTAATGAATGAGCAGATAAGCTACTTCAACCAAATGGTGACGCTGGTTGTGGCCATTGAAATATCACATCATTATCTGGGGCACTTTGCCAAATACCGTGAAAAGGTTGACGAAAATCAGGCAAATCCGGTTCCCATAAACAGCCTCCTCACGCCAGCGGAGTGGGATGCTTCACTGCGGGCGGCTGTTGCCAGCTCAATGAATGCGGGCATGGGCGTTGATGGACTAAAGGCTCTTTATGAGGCCTTCAACAAAATGCCCCAACGCCCAAAATGGACTGTTTACTTTCTGCCCCCCAATGAAAAGGCCGACAAGGCGCGCAAAGCGTTGGAGAAATACGAATCCGCGGTGCTTAATGGCAAGGAACCTTGAGCCAGAAAGCAGAAAATCCGGTTACCGGACATTTCAGCTTAAAATTTCTGCCTCTCAGTAAAAGTCTGGCCAGTAGCTTGCGTTTGCGTTATGCTTGGCGCCATGTTTTGCAGATCATTTTACCGGCTAATTTGGTACAGCATCGGCCTTTGTTTGTTTTTGGCGGTAAATTGCGCATACGCAGCGCAATTGCCAAATGTCCTGTTGATCCTTTGTGATGATTTACGCTGGGACGCCTTGAGCTGCGCCGGGCATCCTCATTTGAAAACGCCGAACATAGACCGTCTGGCTTCGGAGGGCGTTCATTTCAAAAACGCCTTTTGCACAACATCGCTATGTTCGCCCAGTCGCGCTTCAATACTCAGCGGCCTATACGCACACACGCATGGTGTCAGGGATAATTTCACGGAATTCCCTGACAAAATCCCAAGTTTTCCCAAGCTGCTGCATGATGCCGGCTGGGAAACTGCATACATCGGCAAATGGCACATGGGCGAGGATAATGACGCGCCACGGCCAGGCTTTGATTACTGGGTAAGTCACAAGGGCCAGGGGAAGTACTACGGCACGGAATTCAACAACAATGGACGCAGGGAAACGCCGCCCGGATATTACACGCATGAAGTTACGCTCTATGCCATGGATTTTTTGCGGAAGAAACGCACCAAGCCGTTTTTGCTGATTTTGGGCCATAAAGCGCCTCACAGTTTCTACATACCGGAACCCAAATACTCCAACATCTTTCAAAACGTGCAAATCCATTACCCGGAAACAGCTTTTCAATTGGAGGACAAGCCTGAATGGATAAAACAACGCCTGGACACGTGGCACGGCATCTATGGGCCGCTCTTTGGATATCGCGAAAAGTTTCCAGACCGCCGACCGGAGGCAGTCAAAGATTTCGCCGCAATGACAAGGGCCTATTGGAGCACCATTATGTCCGTGGACGACAGCACTGGAATGCTGCTGCAAACCCTCGAAGAAATGCGCGTTCTGGACAATACCATTGTTATTTTCATGGGCGACAACGGCCTGTTGAACGGGGAGCATGGCATGGTTGACAAGCGCACGATGCATGAGCCGAGCATTCGCATCCCGTTGATTATCCGTTACCCACAGGTTTTCAGGACACCGCGGGTGGTTGAACAGATGGCGCTGACAGTGGACCTGGCGCCGACAATTTTGGAACTTTGCATGCAAAAACCGTTGCTCAAAACCCACGGCAAATCCCTCGTCCGTCCCGCTCTGGGTCTTACGGCTGGATGGCGCAAGTCATGGTTTTACGAATACAACTATGAAAAACAGTTCCCATACACGCCGAATATTCGCGGCGTGCGCACCGATCAATGGGTTTACATGCATTACCCTCACGGCGACGGCGGCCCTGACAGGCATAAGCCCGAATTGTACAATCTGGCCGAAGACCCTCAAGAGCGCAGGAATCTGGCGGGCAACTCCGCGTACGCCGGCAAAATAAAGGAATTACAGAAAGAACTTCAGCGGCTTATGCGGGCCACAGGCGCGCTGCCTGACAAGATGCCGCTGGACGAAGGAATCAAAACCGAGCTGCCGGACCAGAAAATCCGCTGAAAAATCGCGGCAACCTCAAGGTCCGGATACGGGGCCGGCTGGCGGCATTCCGATGTTACGCCATGCCTCGGTTACAGCCCACATGTTGATCGGCATTACAGTACGGCCGTACTTCATGAAACGCGCACTGCCGTCAGCAAACACGTAATTTGAACCGCCGCCGCCTTCCTGACGGCTGCGATTCATGTGTTTGCTTTGGTTTAATTGCGTTATGTCCTCGTATGTCTCGTAGTCAAAGTACCAGTGCAATGATTCGGTTTCTTTTTCTCCGAACACCGCCGTCTCGCTTGGAGATTGAATCAAAGACTCCGGCAGGCCGACTTCATTTGTTTTGGCGTAATCACGCCATCGCCGTAACTGCTGCCCTGAAAGGCCCTGTCGGGTGAAGTAATCAATGTAAAAATCGTTGAACGAATTCAAAATGTAACTGCGCGGAGCGAAATCCGATGGATACATTTCCACCACATTTTGAGGGCCTGTATTTGTGATTTGATCGGCCGGCTCGGCGGGGCACACAAGAATCTTGAGGTCAGCGTATGTCGGTCGCAGCCTGTGCGGCCAGCGTGGATGATACGGATCGTCGGTTGTTGGATGCGCCCGTGGCAGGTAATGGCCATCGTTGTCCATAACATACATGGCAAGCGAAAGACCGAGCTGGCGCATGTTGTTGAGACATTTTGTGCGCAGGGCTGTTTCTTTTGCCGTAGCCAGTGCCGGAAGAAGCAACGAAGCCAGAATGGCTATGATGGCAATCACCACCAGTAATTCAACCAGTGTAAAACCACTCGAATTCCCCTGCCCTTTCAACCTTTGCCTGCATGTCATACACATACCCGTACACTTAGACGCTGCTGCCGGTCAAATGGTTTCAATTCTCCCTTTGGTTTGTCTAAAGCAAACAAGGGTTGCAAGCCCGGTTATTGAACAACTCTGACCCGATAAAAGAATCGTCCATTTGTTTTGCCAAAGTGCCATTCGGTTTCAGGAAACCGCCCCATCACATTTGTGATTACTGAAAACGGCAGCGCCGGATTTTCGGAGCCAAGAATTTGGTATGTGCGGTTATTGAGGCCCGGCCAGCCAAGGCGAACCGTTCCAAGATTGAAATTTGCGTAGTCCACCTGGAATTGGGTGACTGGAGCATTGGGAGGCGTGTTCAGAATAAACTCAATCAGATTGGAATATCCATCGCCATCGGTGTCATCGCTTGCACTTGAGTTTAGAGTCCCGATCTGGCTTAGCTCCCAAAAATCATCCAGACTGTTATGGTTGGCATCGGTAATTGGCACCCCCATGATAATTAACTCGGCGCGCGTTAGTTGACCGGCGTCGCCGGCATAATCGTCACCAAGTCTCAACCACCAAGTGCCCTGGCTGTTCTCGTAAAAATGTTGCACCGAGTAGTAAGTCCAGTCGGACGGTCCGGCACTGTTGTCACTGCTGGCGTGCTGCAATACGCTCACTGTCCCAGCCGGCGATTCAAGAGTAAAACGCAACTGTCCGCGACGTGGCGCAGTGGTTTGCAAACGCACGCCGACATGTTCACAAAGGACGCTGGCCGGCACATCAAAAGCTACTGCAGCAGCCCCGGAAAGAAGGCGGGCGGTTGCTGATGAATTGGTCAACAGAAAAGCGCGCAACCCTTCCCCGTCGTTCTGGCCGATAAACACAGCCGGTATGGGAGACGTGTCCGGTGTGTCCATGTGCAGCAGCGCAGTGGCATCTATATTATTGAAAACAATGGCGAAAGCCGCACCGGCAGCGGCGGCAAATTGAATCTTTTCTGAAAATGTATTCGAGCCGCGCTGTATCAAAGCTGCCTTTCCTGTGAGATTTAATGATGGGCGGTTTGTTGCAAGACCAATGTCAACCAACGGAAGGCTCGCAGTTGGTTTGTCCGCCCGCGGCCCACGCGCTGCAGGAAGGCATCGCAAACTCGCAAGAGCTGGCGGCAGGTTGCTTCCGTTGACTTCTACTGAGCCGTTTTCCTCGGGGATCGTCAGCGTGACAGAGTTTGTAAAGCGAAAGGTGGCCAATGGAGGCCGGTTCGGCCAGATGCGCGCCATGTTGACAGCCAATGCCGCGTCAGGCACGCCAAAGCCAACCCGATGACTGACTTCAAGACCGGCTCCATTTGTCTGCAATGTGTTGTCGGCCCGGTCCCAGATACGCGAAGAAAGCACAAATATTTGTTGGACATCCCGGTATGTAAGGTTTGTATTGGCAGAAACCAGCAAAGCAGCCAGACCGGCTATTTGAGGCGTTGATGCCGATGTGCCTGTGTAAAGTGTGGAATCCTGAACGTAATCCGGCCCACCTATTGTCTGCGAGCTGGCATTGTAACCGGCGCTGCCGCGTCTGTCGGTTGTAAAAATTGACGGCCAGGAATTATCCAATTCGCCGCTGGGAGCGGCCACCAAAACACATGCCCCGGGAGTGCTGTAGCTGGCTGCGCGTCCGTCAGCGCGGACCGCGCCTACGGCGATCTTCCTTGGATCGGAAACATAGCCATCATCATTGGCATCGGCATCGTACGCCCGGTAATTTCCGGCTGACTGAACCATGACCAATCCGCGGCCACCGCGTCCAAGAGAAAAAGCGTTGCTCAGCGCATTTTGTTCCACCACAGATGGAGAATTCAAGTAGGGCGGGATTTGCGCATCGTAGTAGGTGCTCCAACTGTGACTGTGCACCCCAATGACATCCAGCCGATACTGGAACATGTCGGCCATCCCTTGGGAATCCACGACACCGTAATCAGAATAAAAAATTACAAGGCTCGACAAGTTTGCCAACGGCGCAACACCACTGCCTCCTGCCATATTGCCCAAGGAAGCCGCCACCAAGCCGGCGTTGGCAGTTCCATGACTTGCCCCGGAATAACTTGGCCCCCCGCTTGCAATACGCAAATAAAAGTTGTAATGCGGTCCAGCAGCAGTCCGCGCGGCAAGCTCTGGGTGCCCAAGGTCAACACCATCATCCCCGATTGCCACTGTCACGCCGGCGCCCTTCGAGAAAGGCCAAGCCGCGCGAACATTAAGGTCCACTCCCTGACGAATGCCATTGGTATCGCGATTTTCCAAATGCCATTGTCTGTAAAAGTACGGGTCGTTTGGCCACGAAGCCAACGGCCCTGTGCGGCGCAGTCTTCCTCGAATAACAGGATGCGCCACCACCACTTCCTGCATGGCTGCCAGCCGGGATGCTTCAGTCAGCGCGCTTTTTGCATCAGGCGCCTGTAAAACTACAAGATTGGGTGCATGCCAGCTTGCAATCGGCAAACCAACCGCTTTGACAATGCCATCCATTTCTGACGCAGTTCGGGATTGCACTATTATGCGATCGCCGAACTGTATCACTGGACCGGAGCCATCGGCGGCACGCACTTCAACCCATTTGTCTGATTCGGTTACAGCTATCGAAGCAGCATCCTCTGGAATGTATTCCCTGGGTTGCGGCTCGCGGACGATGAAAACGGATCGGTTCCCGGCAAGTAAAGTCGCACAATGCAAGCCCATAAGCCCCAAACAAAGATAATACTGCATTGTGCACATCACCATTCATATCATAACTTAAAATGCTGCAAAACGCCAACTCATTCTCGAGCCTTTTGATGATAAAAATCGAGACGAAACGGGTCTCTTATGATATGAAACCGCGCATTGAAACATGAAAAGGTTACATTGTCTTGCAGTGGCATTGGCTTTCATTGGAATGGTTGAAATCCAGTCAGTACTACTGGCATCGCCACGACTGGATTGCTCTGTTTCATGGATTGGCAACAGCTTTCCCGGCGCTCGCAAATGGGTTCAACAGGATATCCACGCAATGTTTGTAACCCCGGATGGTACCGTTTATGCAAATGTCGAATGGGATGAAGCGGGGCGCAATGTAGGAATTTACAAAGACGGCGATGTGATTGGCAACGCCGGCCATACCCATGGCTGGGGCAATATGGGCGGGCGTGCCGTTGGCGCCAACAGCCAGTACCTCTTTATCGCCATGTCAGTCGGCAACGAAGGCGGGAATCTGAAGGACCCAAACACGTGGCCGCCTAAAGGCAGCAACTGGTTCGGCCTCTCCCGTAGGCTCCGAATCATCCCTGAAAAACCGGCGCCTTTCCCCGGAGGAAAGGGAGGCAAAGGCGACACCCTCAAGGAATCGTTTCTTGTCATCAATGAAGTTCCAGAAAAAACAAACGCGCAACTTACCGGGTTGTGGGTTGATGAGCAAAGGGTGTATGTGTCGAACCCATGGAAAAATCAAATTGAGGTTATTGACCCGCAAAACATGCAGTGGGTGGCACGCTGGCCGTTGGAAAATCCGGGGCCGATGTGCATGGACGCCAAAGGCAAGCTGTGGGTTTTAATTGAAAATGGCGAAGGCCAGAAATCCAGGGTGGTCTGCCTCTCAACCAATAGTGGACAACTCTTTCCTCAGAAAATTGAGCTTCATCCGCCCGTATGGCCGCGCAGCATAAGTGTTGATGCCCGGGGGCGTCTCTTGGTGGCTGATTGTGGTCCGGCCCAGCAAATCTTGATTTATGACAACTTGGACCGGCAGCCGGAACTGGCTGGGGCATTCGGAGCAAGAGGAGGAATTTTCAGCGGTACTCCCGGCAGGTTTGGCGACATGCGCTTTAACCATCCGGTTTGTGTTGGAAGCGACCGATTTGGAAATATCTATGTTGCAAGTGACGGCCAGAGTGGTGGCGGCGGAACCGTGCTCGAAAGCTACACTTCCTCCGGAAAACTCAACTGGCGGTTGTTCGGCCTTGAGTTTGTGGATATGGGAGACCTGGACCCGGCTTCGGAATCCAACTTTTACACCAAGGAAGAGCATTTCCGCCTCGATTACAAATCTCCTCCTGGCCGGGATTGGCAATACATTGGATATACCGTCAATCGTTTCAAGTATCCTGATGACCCCCGCCTCAATATATGGTCTGCCGGAGCATGGGTACGGCGGTTTCAAGGGCAGCTTTTCCTTTTTGTCAACGACATGAACGGGCAAAACTTGCAGGTTTACAGGTTCGCGCCCGAAACAGACGGTGAAATTGCCATTCCCTCGGGCTTGTACGCCGGCAAACGATTGAAAACCAAAACCGAATGGCCAAAAGGACAACCGGAGAAAGGCGAATGGATTTGGCGGGACGCCAATGGGAATGGCGCATTTGATGCGGGAGAATTTTTATCAAACGATGGCAAGGACGCCCCGGCATACCAGGGCTGGTGGGTGGATGATGAATGTAATATATGGCAGGCAGCCGAAACCGCTGGCATCCGCATGTTCCGATGCCAGGGGCTGGACGCCAAAGGCAACTTGAGCTGGGACTTTTCACATGTGACTTCGTTTCCGCGCCCGACGCAACTGGCTCGGATAAAACGCCTGCGTTACTACACCAAGACTGATGTCATGTATTTGGGCGGCACAACAGGAGAACATGCCAACCAACATTGGAAACCGATGGGACCGGTAATTTGCCGGTTTGATAATTGGTCCAAACCGGAAAGAAAGCTCCGCTGGCAGATAGTGGCTCCTTACGAAAAGGGTTCCAGAGGGCATTCATCCTGCGAACCAATGGGTTTTGACGTGGCGGGCGATTTTGTGTTTGTACCGTACACTGGCGCTTCCAAAAGTATGGGATTCTCCACGGGCCACATCGAAGTATTCCGCGCTTCTGATGGCGGGTCGGTCGGCCACTTCGAACCACCGCCTGAAATCGGAGAAATCGGGCTTCAGGACATTCGAGAATGCCTTCGGGCACACAAACGCGCTGACGGCAGCTACGTCATATTTCTGGAGGAGGACTGGAAGGCAAAATTGCTAATGTATCGCTGGAAGCAACAGTGACTCTCTGAAACGCATGGCCTCAGAGAGTTCGGTTTGGCGAATTTAAAGCCGTCCCCGCAAGATTTACTTCGCTGGCTTGATAGGCACACCTTCAGCAGCCTTGGCTGCTTCCTTGGCGGCCTTGTCCAAACCTTTGGCGATAATCTCGTTCAATTGCTCTACGACCTTCTTTATCGCCTCGCGTTGTTCCGGTGTCAACTTGGCCTTGGCGCTTAATTTCTGCAACTCAGTGACCGCGGCGCTGTAATTCTTTTCCTTGATTGCAGCCACGGCTTTGTCCACCGCGGCTTTTGTAGCCGCCTCAGCGCCGGCAAAACTTTTTTCCAGCGGCGCGGTGTCAACCTTGCCCTTTCCACTACAGCCGACCAAAGCCATCGTTAAGCCCAAAACAGCGAGCAAATAAATCAATTTCTTCATACTGGGTACGCAGTGTTGCACTGCGTCGTTGCAGTGTCAATGTTTAGTTAAAGTGTTTTTATCAGAGCCAGGTGCACGCCCATACTTGATTATGGCATTTGCCACAAAAATGCAAATTACCATCAGAGATGGCACAAAAATTGCCCGTAATATATGCTTGCAAATTTGAATCAAAAATGGAGAAAGTGACCTATATGAGCCAGGGCGCCAAATACGACGGCCAGTGGCAGAAAGATGTGCAGAGCTTGTCATCTGTATCTGTCTTTCTAGTCGAAGACAACCCGCAGTTGCTGGAATTCGAGTTGTTTTTGCTTCAGAGCGCCGGTGTGTCTTGCCACGGTTTTCCCGACGGCGCAGCCGCCCTGGCCGCGTTTAAGGCAGCTAATCCACGGCCCAATTTGCTTTTGACCGATTTCAACTTGCCAGAAATGGACGGCGTCCGCCTGATTGAAGAATGCAAAGCCATGGAGCCGGGATTGAAGACCATTCTAACCAGCGGCACCGTGAATGAAAACATACTGGCAGATTGCAATGTCAAGGTTGACAGATTTTTCCAAAAACCATGGGATCCCGACGAAGTTTTGAGCACAGTGCGCGCCATGCTCCAGGCATAAAGCCCTGAAACATTGTTTTTTCTTTTATTGCAGCCCTGTTTCCTGCTTACTTTACTCATGCAATGGCCTGCTGATTATCACATGCACACGCCCCTCTGCCAGCACGCTCAGGGCGAGCCGGAGGAATACGCAGCGCATGCACTCAAGGTTGGACTTACGGAAATTGGATTCTCCGACCACTCCCCCATGCGGCAGGACGGTTTCGACAACTGGCGGATGCGGCTCGATCAATTGGATGAGTATGTTGAAAAGGTGGTGAGGGTGCGGGAGCGGTTCCCGAATCTGACAGTCAAGCTGGCTTTGGAAGTGGACTTTTTGCCCGATCAAACCGACTGGATTCGCGAGCTTGCTGCCAGACATCCCTGGGACTATTTCATCGGTTCAGTTCATTATGTGGCCAATTCCTGGGACGTGGATAATCCGCAGAAGCTCGAAGAATGGAGCAAGCGCGATGTAAACGATGTCTGGCAGGTATATCTTGAGCGGCTTATACTTTCGGCAGAGTCCGGTCTGTTTGAAATAATCGGGCATTGCGATCTGGCCAAAAAATTTTGCCATTATCCGACGCGCGATTTCTTGCCACTTTACGACCGGTTTTTGCAAGCGGCTGCGCGGACTCATACAGCCATCGAACTTAACACCGCCGGTCTGCGGAAGGATTGCCGGGAAATTTACCCTGCTCGCGCCATTCTTGAGAGGGCTTATGCACACGGCGTCGCCATCACTTTTGGCTCCGATGCGCATGCGCCGGCAGAAGTAGGAGCTGATTTTGCCCGGGCTGTCGGCCTTGCACAAAGTGTGGGTTATAAAACCTGCCTTCGCTTCACGCGCCGTCAGCGAACTGTCTGCAAGTTGTAATAGCCTCTGCTGCACCATTCCACAGTATTCGGGATGCAGATGCAATCTGGCGCCAATTCAATTGTTCATCACGCTTTCGGCTCGACTAAATCCCAGGAATCAGCAAAGATGCGCTCATGCTTAAAGCCGGAATCATCGGGTTGCCAAACGTGGGCAAATCAACCCTGTTTAACGCGATTTTGCGCGCACACAAGGCGCCGGCGGAAAATTATCCGTTTTGCACAATAGAGCCAAACATCGGCGTGGTTCAAGTTCCGGACGAACGGCTCGAAAAACTGGCTGCTGTAGTCAAAGCGCCGCGGATTATTCACGCTGCCATCGAATTTGTGGACATTGCCGGCCTTGTCAAGGGCGCCTCCAAAGGCGAGGGATTGGGCAACAAATTCCTGAGTCACATCCGCGAAGTTGACGCCCTGGTGCATGTGCTGCGCTGTTTTGAAGACCCGGATGTGGTGCACGTAACCGGTTCAATTGACCCAATTCGCGATTTGGAAATAGTGAATGCCGAACTAATTCTGGCGGACCTGGAAAGCCTGCACCGGCACCGCGAAAAAATCGCAAAGGATATCAAGCGCCATGATAAAACTGCATTGCTGGAGGACGCCCTGATGCAACGCCTTGAGCAACATCTCAACTCCGGACAGCTTGCCTGCACGCTCAAGCTTTATCCGGAGGAACTGGCTGTAACACGCAACTTTTTCCTGTTGACGGATAAGCCTGTAATTTACGCCTTGAATGTAAAGGAGCAGGATATCTCCGCTGCTGCACTTAATCCGGCGGTGCAACGCGTGCGCGAGTATGTCCAAACCCACCAAGGTTGCGAGGCGGTGGTCATAGCTGCGCAGTTGGAAAGCGAGCTTGTTGATTTGTCACCGGAAGAGGCGCTTGAATATTTGAAGGAACTGGGCGTGACTGAAACCGGATTGAGCGCACTCATCCGAAGCACTTATCACTTGCTTGGACTGCGGACATTTTTCACATTTAACGAGAACGAGGCGCGGGCATGGACAATTCATGCAGGCGCAACCGCTCCAAAGGCCGCAGGCGTTGTTCACACCGATTTTGAAAGGGGATTTATCAAGGCCGAAGTAATAAAATGGAACGACCTTGTTGAATCCGGTTCCGTGGCGCGCGCACGCGAAACAGGCCACTACCGCACTGAAGGAAAAGAATACGAGGTACAGGATGGCGACGTGCTTCTGTTCAAGTTTCACGTCTGACACCGTTTTCAACAGGAAGTTCTCAATCCCCGGCAATATGTTTACGGAGAGTCGTTAAAAACGTGCTGAACGGAAATGGTTTTGAAAAGACAGCGGGAAGTTTCAATTTGGCAACATTTTCCATGTCAACTTGCTCCATAATTCCAGTCATCCCAAAAATTGGCAGCTCAGGCGCCATGGTTCGCAGTGTCTCGACCAGCGCAATGCCGTTCATCCGTGGCATCATCATGTCGGTAAGCACGGCCCTGATTTCCCCCCGGTATTGACGCCAGACACGCAATGCATCAATGCCGTCGCATGCGGTTACAACACGGTAGCCATTCATTTCGAGTCCCTGTTGAATCACCGCCAAAACCGCGTGTTCATCATCCACAACCAAAAGCAGCTCGCCATTGCCCTGGGGAAGTTTGGTTTCAGACTGTTGTTCCTCGGATTCTTTTGCTTCCGGAACAGCCGGAAAATAAAGACAAAAGGTCGTGCCAAACCCCAACCGTGTATTCACACGAATAAATCCACCGTGCCCATGAACAATTCCATGCACGGTGGAAAGCCCAAGGCCGGTTCCCTTGCCCGGTTCTTTTGTTGTATAAAACGGCTCAAAAATGTGTTCCAAATCTTTTGGAGCGATGCCAGTTCCTGTGTCTTGCACACTTATCTTCACATACGGGCCGGGCCGGGCCTGCGGTGTCAACGCCGCATCTTCTTTGTCCACCATCACATTTTCCGCGCTCAGCTCCAGTTTGCCGCCCATGGACATTGCGTCCCGCGCATTAATGCAAAGATTCATGAGTGCTTGCTGAAACTGCGTAATGTCGCCCATCACAGTCCAGAGGTTCACTGCTGCCTTTACCGAAACGGCAATGTTTTTGGGAAATGTTTCCCGCACAATTCGCTCCTGCTCGCGCAATAAATGGCGGATTGGCAGCGATGCCACCGACCCGGGCTGGCCTCGTGCAAAGGTCAACAGTTGTTTGATGATTCCTGCTCCTCGCTTCGCGCATGAATCAATCGTTTGAATTAACTTTGCCAGCTCGGGGTTGTTTACCGCCTGCTGGAGCATCGGGGTTATAAGCACAATTGGGGTCAACACATTGTTGATGTCGTGGGCAATTCCAGCGGCAAGATTGCCGACAGCTTCGCGCCTCTGCAAACTTGCAACCTGTGCAATCAACTGTTTTTGCCGGCTTATGTCCGTACAGATTCCAAAAATCTTAGAAGCCTTTCCCTGTGCGTCTCTCACCAAAACCCACCTGCACAGAACATGCAATTCCCCGCCATTAGTCTGTTTCACGGTAATTTCGCCTTCCGAATGGCCATTCTCCATCAACTCACGATGGATTGACTCAATTCTTTCTTTCTCCAAAGGCATCAACTCCCAGAGCTTCTTTCCCGCTGCTGCTTCGGGGGTGAAGCCAAAAAGCCGGCTTGCACTTTGATTCCAGTAACTCACTGTCCCGTCCAGCTCATGGACGCATATTGCATCGCTTGCAGCATCCAGCAATGCCGCCTCCTCGCGCAATTTATCCTCCATCAAACGCCGCTCGGTTCTGTCTATCACAACTCCCATTATGGCCGGCTTACCCTGGAACTCGACACGGCCTCCGTGCACCTCCACATAAATGGTTGAACCATCCTTGCGACGCCCGCGCAATTCATAGCGTATGCTGGGTACTTCACCGGAGAGGCGGAGTCTGATGTTCTCCTTGAGCATTTCATGCTCATCTGGATGAATGAGATCAAACGGTCCCAATTTGCCGATGATCTCTTCAGGCGCATATCCAAACATTTGAGCCGCGGCCTTGTTGACATAGAGAAAACAGTCCTCTCGATAAAGGTATATCCCGGCAAGAGAGGACTCCGCAAACATGCGAAACTTGGCCTCGCTTTCCTGCAATGCTTTTTGTGCGGCGCGCTCGGTTGTTTGATCCCGGAATACCAGCACTACTCCAGAAAGTCGTCCTTCGTCATCACGAATCGGCGCACCCGAATCGGCAACGGGGCGTTCCCTGCCGTCTTTTGCAATCAAAACGGTGTGGTTGGCCAAACCGATAACATTGCCTTCTTTTAACACCCGCTGCACAGGGTTGTCTGCTGGCAGGCGAGTGTCCTCATTGATAATCCTGAACACTTCTCCCAAAGGTTTTCCGCAGGCTTCCACCCTGCTCCAGCCCGTAAGCACCTCGGCAACAGGGTTCATGAATGTCACCCGCCCCTGCGCATCAGTGGTAATGACGGCGTCTCCAACACTCTGCAATGTGGTGCAGAAACGTTCCTCGCTCTCCCGCAATTGCTGCGATTGTTTCCGGCGATTCTCCAATTCCAAAAACATCATGCAAATAAGAACGTTAACAAGAGTGAACAATACCAACACAATCAGCCCTATTTTTCTTAAAACCTCAGGCCCCACCCCGCCCGGCAAATAAAGTTGCCACAGCAGCATCAGCAGATGGTTGACGAGTCCAAAAACGACCAGGTTGCCAAAACTCATCACCGCCGGCTTCCGCTGCCGAAGATGGCGCATTGCGACACCCAAAATCGCTGATGTAATAATGACGCCCACCCCAACCCAGGCGCCTGGGCCTCCTATTCCCAGCCGCATTGCAATGCACATAAGTCCGGCTATGGCAGCCACCAGAGGGCCACCGAACAGACCGGCTACACTCATCACTATCGAGCGCCCGTCGTAAATAATGCCGGGCATGAACTTGAGCGGGGTTAGCATTCCGACAATTCCAGTGGCGCCGAACAATAATCCGGAAAACATCTGATACCGCAAACCCCTGGCGGGCAAATAGACATCCAGAATCCTGTGCAGGGCGGCCAGAGCAACCAACAAGGCCGCATTTTGCACCAATGTCAGCGCAAAACTGCCGATATTCTGACTTGCCGAGCTTTCAGCGCCGGCAAAAATCTGAATGCTGGAAAACATCGTAGCACTAGCTTACAAAATAGCGCAAAACCAAGTCAAAGTTTTTCTGCATTGCATGTTATAGAACAGAAAAACCATCTGAAAAGAGCGCAGGTAGCTCCAAACTGGTTGCGTGCGGCTTTTCATTTACGGATCTTGGGCTTCTTGTGTATCGTAAGGAGTGTGTTATGCAAATAGGGTCGCTGAGACTCGAATCAAATCTGTTTTTGTCGCCGCTGGCAGGTTATACCAACCTGCCATTCCGGCTAGTATTGCGCGAGCTGGGCGGGCTTGGATTGTGTACTACCGATTTGATCAATGCCCGCTCTTTGCTTGAAAAGAAGCCAAAGGCGCTAAAGTTGATTGAAACCCGCGAAGCCGACCGCCCGCTCTCCGTACAATTGTTCGGCGCCATTCCAGAGCAGATGCGGGACGCTGCGCAATTGGTTGAAAGCCTTGGATACGCGGCGGTTGATATTAACATGGGCTGTCCGGTCAAAAAGGTTTGCAGGGTTGGCGGCGGCTCGGCGATGATGAATTCGATACAAAATACCGTCCGACTGGCACGCATGATGGTTGATGCGGTAAAGATACCGGTAACTGCCAAGATGCGCCTCGGATGGGATGAGCAAAACATAACCGCCCCGGATTTGGCAAAGGCCTTGGAGGATGCCGGTATTGCAGCAGTGTTTGTTCATGGACGCACTCGCCAGCAAGGCTTTGGCGGAACAGTAAATCTGGCGGGCATCAGGCTGGTTGTCCAGGCAGTGCGACATATTCCTGTCATTGGCAATGGCGATGTCACAACCCCTGAGGCTGCCAAATACATGCTCGAACAAACCGGCTGTGCCGGCGTGAGCATAGGGCGCGGGGCATTTTACAACCCGTGGATTTTCCAGCAAACCAGGAGCTATTTGGATACCGGCATAATTCAGCCGGAGCCTTCGTTTGAACAACGGGTTCAAATAATGACCAAACATTTGGATTACATGATTGATGTATTTGGCGAAAAACACGCCTGTTGCATGTTCAGAAAAATAGCCCCATGGTATGCACGCTGCTTTGGCCCTGCAAAAATGTTCACCAAAAAAATCACACAACTTGAAAGCCGCGCACAGTTTAATGAAATTCTTGCAGAATACCGCCAATGGCGGCAGCAGTTCTTGGATGAAAACGGTGAATTATTGCCGAAATACAGGCCTGCATCCCTGCACGCCTCATTCATGTCAGACGCAAGCGATTGTGTTGAACTTGGACATTCCAGGCCCATCCCAACCCCAAAAGGGCCAGTAGATTATTGGTAACACATTGCAGCTCAATAACTTGTGTTTCTAAAAGCTGCCTTTTCATCTCAAATACAGAATCGCTTGTTGCACTTTTCCCATTACAGGCAATAATCTTAACTGTGCGTGCGTTGAATAATGGATGGCTGCGAGCCGCTGGAGTCGTGCTGGCGGCCAAATTGATCATACTGGCGCCCGGATGTGGACGGCAGGAAGTTCAGGTTTATCAAATACCAAAACAGCAGCCGCTTCAAGTGCCTCATCACGGGATGGGAGGAATGGAAACGGCACTTCCAAAGATTCGATTCAAGCTGCCCGATGGCTGGCAGGACAAGGGAGCCGACAACATGCGCGCTGCAAGGCTGGCCATTGCAGGAAAAGATGGCCGCCAGGGTGAAGTCTCTGTGATGCCCATGGCTGGCATCAGCGCGCAAAAGGAAGAGATTCTTAATATATGGCGTCAGCAACTCGGACTGAATCTCCTTGGGCCAGGCGAGGCTGACAAGTTGCGCGAGTTGGTGGAAGTAGGCACTTTGAAAGGCGAGTTGTATGAATTGACAGCCGCAGGAGGCAGCGAAGCGGAGCAGGACAGACCCAAAACTCTCGTGGTGCTTGCCCAGCAGGGACAAATACACTGGTTCTTCAAGATGAGCGGCCCGGATGCTTTGATTCGCGAGTCCAAACCGGCTTTTCTTGATTTCCTGAAGTCTGTTGAGTTCCAAACAAGCGGCAGCGGCGGGGCATCCGCTGAGCCAAAGCCGGCGGCAGCTACACGCGATGGTACTGCTCCCCTGCCGTCATGGCAGGTACCCGAAGGTTGGCAGGCACAAGATGCGCCGCCCATGGTGCGCGCCAAATTCATTTTGCCGGCATCCGGACAATCTCAAGCCGAAGTAACCGTAAGTGATTTGGCTGGCAGTGGTGGCGACAAGTTGCTCAATCTGAACCGATGGCGCGGGCAGTTAAGTCTGGCTCCAATCACGGCTGGCGAGCTTGAGAAACATGTTACTGAATTGGAAGTAAGCGGAAGCAAGGCAATGCTGGCCGAGATGGAAGGAGTCTCAGCGCGCACCGGAAAGCCGGCGCGCATGGTCGTCGTCAGCGTCCCCAAAGACGGCGTCACCTGGTTTTTCAAACTTATGGGAGATGCTGCCGTGGTCGAGAAAGAGAAGAATAACTTTCTGCAATTTGTCAAATCCTGCAAATTCACCACTCAGCCAGCCAGTTAACCGGCATTCAGAAACATCGGAATTACTCACAAAAACATGACACGCATCTGGAATTTTCTAGGTTCCCTTCGCCTGACGGTGGTACTTCTTTCTCTGACATTGTTGCTGGTCTTTTTCGGCACTTTGGCCCAGGTAAAACTGGGAATCTACACGGTTCAGAAGTTGTATTTTCAAAGTTTCGTAATTTTCTGGGGTCCTGAAGGGGCGGGCTGGAAAATTCCGGTTTTTCCGGGAGGGTATTTGATAGGAGCGGTGCTGTTGGTAAATCTCATCGTCTCGCAAATTCAAAGGACCTCCTTCAGCGTGGGTAAATTGGGACTATGGCTGACTCATGTCGGCATCATACTGTTGATTTTGGGGCAATTGGCAACCGACATGCTCCAGGTGGAAACGCACATGCGCCTGACTGAAGGCGAGTCATCCAATTACTCGGAGAGTTACCGCGATAATGAATTGGTACTGATTGACACCTCGGCGCCGGACAAGGATACCGTGATTTCAATCCCAGAGGAAATTCTCGCCAAACGCCAAATCTTGGGGCCGCCTTTGTTGCCACCGAATTTGCCGTTTTCCATACAGGTCATCCAGTACATGCCGAATTCGCGCCTTTTTCAACTGGCGCAAAATTCCGGCGAGAAACCTGCAGCAAGCCAGGGGTTCGGCAGAAGTCTTGCAGTCAGGCCGCAGCCATTGACCTCGAAGACCGATGAGCGCAACCTGCCAAGCGCAATTATAGAACTTAGAGGCCCCCAAGGTTCCCTGGGAACATGGCTGGTCTCAACATGGCTTAATGATGCACAAGAGTTCAGCCATGAGGGAAAGAGCTGGCAACTGGCGTTCAGACCCAGACGCTACTACAAACCATATTCCATAACATTGCTGAAATTCACCCACGAAAAGTATCCCGGCACGGAAATCCCCAAAAACTTTGCCAGCCGCGTGCTGGTAACCAATCCTAATACCGGCGAACGGCGGGAAACTGACATCTACATGAACAATCCGTTGCGCTATGGCGGGGAAACTTATTATCAGGGCAGCTATGACCCCAACGACCCGCGTGTCAGCATACTTCAAGTTGTCCGAAATCCCGGCTGGTTGACACCTTACGTGGCATGCATTCTGGCCGCCGCTGGTTTGCTGATTCAATTTATGACACATTTGATTCAATTTGTACGCGAACGGAGGGCTGCATGAAAAAGTGGTTCCCGCTTGTTTTGATTGTCGCCCTTTCTGCTTGGGTTCTGTCCAGCTTACGATACCCAACGCCCAAACACGGCCTTGACTGGGTTGGTTTCGGGCAACTGCCGGTATTGATGAACGGGCGGCTGCAGCCGTTGGATTCTGTTGCCATGAATTCCCTGCTCCAAATCCGGACACGGCGCACAGTTCGCACTGAAGATGGCGCTACGCTCTCCGCCACCGAGTGGATGCTCGAGGCAATGACACGTCCGGAAACGGCCGACACGCGCAAAATTTTCCGGATAGACAACAATGAAGTGCTCTCGCTGCTAAAGCTTCCGGATAATGAGAAGTACTTTTCATTCAACCAACTGTCCAACTACGTTGATGAGATACAGCAGCAGGCTCAGCGAATCAATGGCATTGAAGCGCCGCGGCGCACCCCTTTTGAGCGGCATGTTATGCGCCTGTACAACGCGATGTTTCTTTACATCCGGCTTAAAAACAGCCTCATGCCCGAAGGCACCACAAATTACACGGCTTTGATTGATGAATACAAAAAGGCAATTCCCTCCGGCATGGAGGCGTTTCATGCACAGGAACAGGGTAAAAATGCCAATCAGTCGGCACTCAATCAATTATCGGGGTTTGTTCAAAGTTTTTCACAACTGGAGCGGATGGCGATGCCGCTTATTGTGCCGCCAACCGATCCTGTCAAAAATCCAAACGGATGGCTTAATGCCGGCACCGCACTTTTGGAGGCTGTGCGCGCACGTGAAGTTCATCCTGTCTTGATTGTTTATGCAAAAATGGCCGATGCCTCCCGCGCCGGAAATGCCACCGAATTTAATCAAGCTGTGGGCGAGTTGCGTCAATGGCTGGCTGACAAGGGATTCACAAAGCCGCTGAAAAAGGCGCGGGCGGAGTTCTTTTTCAATCATTTTCAGCCTTTCTATAAGGCGACTGTGATTTATGTTCTGGCATTTTTGCTGGCGGCGGTCTCATTGTTCAACCTTTCGAGCTGGCTGCGGAAGTCTGCCATAAATGCCACATTTATTGCTTTGCTTCTGCACACAACCGGGCTTGTTTTCCGGATGGCACTCGAAGGCCGCCCGCCTGTTACAAATCTCTATTCTTCGGCTGTTTTCATTGGATGGGCCGCCGTTTTAATCGGGCTGGCGCTGGAACGGTATTTCCCTCTGGCCATTGGCGTGTTCATGGCTTCTGCCATAGGTATTGCCACCCAGATCATTGCTCACAACCTCGCCTTGGGTGGAGATACAATGGAAATGCTTCGGGCCGTGTTGGACACCAATTTTTGGCTTGCCACGCACGTTATCACCATCACGTTGGGTTATTCCGCCACGTTTTTGGCCGGATTTTTTGGTTTGTTGTATGTGTTGCTGGGTGTATTCAGCAGGCGCTTGACTCCTGAGCTTGCCCAGGCGCTTCACCGAATGGTCTATGCCACAACCTGTTTCGCGGCGCTATTCAGTTTTACCGGCACAGTTTTGGGTGGCATCTGGGCCGACCAATCATGGGGACGATTTTGGGGATGGGACCCGAAGGAAAATGGCGCGTTGATAATTGTTTTGTGGAATGCCGTTTATCTGCATGCACGATGGGGCAAACTGCTAGAGGAACGTGGCCTGATGAATGTGGCCATCTTCGGCAATGTAGTCACCGCATGGTCATGGTTCGGGGTTAACATGCTGGGAGTCGGTTTGCATTCTTATGGATTCATGGACGCCGCCTTCAAGGCATTGTTAATTTTCGTTGGATTTCAAATAGCGGTAATTGCTCTTGGCTGTCTTCCAATTCGGATGTGGAAAAGCCATCCTGATAAGCAGCCTGACGCCCTCCAGTCAACACCAGGAGCCGCTCAAGCGGCAACTCCACAATAGTCGAAGAGGCATGGGAACGATGTGCTGGCGCTGAACTTCACACCACATGCAGCCGCTTTGACAGGATTTACAAAAGGTTTTTGTACCTCTTGTCCTCTGCCAGTCGCCGGACCAGTTCCTTGACTTTTTGTGCCTGGCTTTTATGGGCAACCAGCATGGCGTCGTCAGTTTGTACAACAATTGCATCCCGCAGGCCAACAAGGGCAATCGGCGTGCGGTTTTTCGTGCGTGCATCAAAAACCAGGTTGCGCGCCGAATCCACATGAATAAAGTCTGCCACGGCACAATTTCCTTCCGGGTCGCTCTTCAGATGGCGCGCCAGCGCCGTCCATGAGCCAAGATCGTCCCATTGAAAGTTCCCATCGGCTACAACCACATTCTGCGCCTTTTCCATCAGTGCATAGTCTATCGAGATTTTCTTCAGACCGGGGTAATCTTTGGAAATGGTTGCTGCCAATTTGCGTCTGCTTGCAGCGTCAAACCAACGACGACAGGCATCGGCCATGTCTGGCTGGTGTTTCTGAAGCGCCTCAACTATGGCAACAAATGACCATATAAACATCCCGGCATTCCAGCGGTACTGGCCGCTGTTGAGAAACTCCACCGCTTTTTCAAACGGCGGTTTCTCCACGAACTGTTCAGCGCGATGAAAGGCGGTTTGATACGGTTTCCGCCCCTGTGGCGGGGGCAGGGTTTCTCCAACTTTGATGTAGCCAAAGCCGGTAGCCGGCTCGGTCGGTTTTATCCCTATTGTGACCAAAACCTGCCCGCGGCCGGCCAGATCAAATGCATCGGCCAACACACGCTGAAATTTGCCATCTTCGGTAATTACATGGTCGGCAGGCAGAACAGCCATGATAGAAGTGGTTGAACGCGCGCCAACCAATGCCGCCCCAAGTGTTACTGCAGCGCAAGTATCGCGCCCCATTGGCTCCACAATTATGTTTTCCTTGGGTAACTTTGGCAGTTGACGACGCACCTCTGCAGACTGGACCTCATTGGTAATAACCAAAATGTTATCCGGCGGCACCAATGGACGTACACGTTCCACCGCTTGTTGCAACAGCGAGCCATCGCCAATCAGGTTAATGAGTTGTTTGGGGGTCTTTTCCCGGCTTACAGGCCAAAATCGCTCGCCGCGTCCACCCGCCATTATTATGACATAGCGATTCGCATCAACCGATGTTTTGCTTTTTGTTGCCATAAAACCAAAACTCCCTGGTCATTTTCCTTTTAATCCATGGGCCAGTTCGCCCACAAAATTTGAAACATGGGCAACCAAATCCGGGCTTTGCAAATGCTTCGCAATTTGGTTTACAACCGCGCTTCCAACCACCACTGCATCCGCATGCTGCGCCACTGCCCTGGCTTGTTCTGCATTGGAAATTCCGAACCCAACCGCAATCGGCAGGCTTGTGTGCGCGCGAATTTTGGCTGTCATTGGAGCTATGGTATCCGAAATACGGTTCTGCATCCCGGTGACGCCCTCGCGCGACACATAGTAGATGAAACCGCGCGCGTGGGCGGCAATCAGGGCAATGCGTTCATCGGGAGTTGTGGGCGCCACCAGATAGATGTTGCACAAGCCGGCATCGTTCATCAACCGTTCATAATTGGCTCCCTCTTCTGGCGGCAAATCCAGTACCAACAACCCGTCCACCCCGGCCTTTGCCGCTTCTTCAATGAATTCCTTCAGACCACGCCGATGGACCAAATTAAAATAAAGATACAAAACTATTGGAATTTCCGACTGTTGCCTGATGGCTGCGACGGTTTCAAGCACCCCGGATGGCGTTGTGCCTGACTCAAGTCCGCGCTGAGCCGCCAACTGATTAACCAGTCCATCTGCCAAAGGGTCGCTAAAAGGCACCCCAAGCTCCAAAATGTCCACGCCGGCTTTTTCAAAGGCAAGAGCCAGCCTGCGGGTGGTTTCCAGATTCGGGTCACCTGCCCCAATGTACACCACCAGGCCCTTTTGCTTTGCCGCCCTTAACTCTGCAAACTTCTTGTCAATCCGGTTCATCGCCGCTGAATTTCCGGGTTTATTGCCACAGTTTCAAGCCGATTCCAAAATTTAGCCATGTTTTGCAGTATCCAGGTCACATATTTTGCCGCTGATATTTCGCAGGGGATGCGCCAATGACCAGGCGAGGAATTTTCCGGCATTGCACCATTCCAACAATTCAACTCTTCCAGGACATTGGCTTGAAAAGACAAATCATAAAGCGGTTGTGTAACCAATGTGGTTACGGGCATAGTTCCCTCAACGCATTGACAATCGCAACCATTCCTCCGGTGTCTTGCCCGCAATATGCCTCCAAATGGCGCCTGACTTGCTCACGCTCGGCTTCGGGCACATCGCAGAAATGCGTTCTGATGTACTCGTAACTTGCCTGATTGCCGTCCTTGATATCCAGACTTTCATAACTATGTCCGGTTAGCGCCGGTAAAACCGATTTCAATGAGGCCGAACCAAGTTGCTCTGGATGGTAATACTCAAAACCTCTGAATGGCCTCAATAAATCAAGCATTCGCGCCTTTATTTTTTCAACCCAGCCCGCGTGGCGTGGAAAGGCATTTGCAAGGTCGCTTAACACGCCTTCTTCAAATTTCGCGTTGTAGGCAACCACCGAGCCGCTTGGGCCGAGGCAAGCATTTAGATTTTCCAGGAATTCCGGACGTGGGTCTGACCGCCCTTCAGCCAAAAATCCGAAATGAACCGGCCTTGCGCCCGGCCGGTCAACCCTGTCCACGCTGAATTGAAACGGGGTCATTTGGTACGGGCGCATCCCGTCAAACATCGGGATGGCGGTGGCAAAAGTCTCAAAATCCATGTAATAAACTGGGTACTCAAGTTGTTGAAGAAACTGCGATACCGCCTTGCGGTTGATATGCGGCCGGCCTTTTCTGACCGCATCACATTGAATTTTCTGGCGCTGTGTAAGTGGATAATTTGCTGGAATTTCGTCCAAACTCAAAACCCCATCATTCAGAAGCTCCCAGCCCTTCTTGCGTCCACCGTAAAGTGTTAAAACATTGTGCTTGGGCAGGAAATCCCAGCACAAGTCCTGCAGTGGACAAGAATAAGGCGAAAGACAATGTGGCCCGATTTCCAACTCAGGGCATTTTTTCTGGCGGATTATGGCGAACATTTCGTCCAGCCGCGATTCGATTTCTCTGCTAGTGTCCGCGACTTCATGTGTAACGTCCACTCGTTTGAAAAGTTTTTCAGGCTCAATTTCCCCTTCCCTGACATACTCCGGATTAACATGCAGTATCCAACACCGCCGAATTTCTAGGCCGGCTCCATTGTAAACATGTACTTGAAACGCCAAATCCAACAAGTACTCAGCCTTTACTCCCGTTGCAGATTTTACCTCGATTACGTCCCATGAATCGTGAGCTACCGGATTCAAAACATCAGCCTGCGCGTACACGCCATTGCTGGCGAAAGCGGCCTCGAACAAAGGCCGGCGCTGTTTTAACAATTCACGGGTTTTGCGTAATCGTTGTTCCACGCTATTGTCATCGGAAACAGCCTCAATTCCGTTTGGATACAGCAGGCGCGCCAATTGGCCGAGCCGGCGGCCCTCGTCGTAAAGCATTTGATTTCCCTGCACTTCTTGCGCAAACAGTTCAGGCCTATGCCACAGACACCACAACCATTTGTGGCATTGATTGCCGTATAGAAATTTTGATTTCGTCAGCCAGCCCGGCTCTGCATCAAGTTTTACGGAATAACCTCCGCTGTTCCCATTATGTTTTCGCACGCCGGTTGTCATTATACAAAAAGAGACAAACTGCGGCTTACAGGACGTACGGATAACGTTGAGGCCGTCCAAGAAGACGGTTGGCCTGTTCATCGTTGATCACCCGTTCATTGACGGCATCCCATTCCAGCTTCCGTCCCAGGATATAAGACAGGTTTCCCAGATTGCAAAGCGTGGCAGTCTTATGACCTATTTCAATATCTACAGCCGGACGCAGATGCCCTTCACGAATGGCCTTGAACCAGTCCGCCTTGTGGTTCATGTTGAAGTCTTCATATTCATCAGTGCGATAAACTTCCTTGCCGCCAGGCGGCAACTTGAAATTGATGGCTTCCGGGTTTGCCGGCCGATAGCCTCCTTCCCATTCCAACACCAAATGACCATTCTCGCCCCAGAACACGTTGCCAAATTCCGTTTTTCCAACTTTGTTGCCAGGCTGTCCCCACTCCAACGTCCAATCCGGATTCTTGAACTCATAACGCACATCCATTGTAACGGGGCAATCCCACAGCCCTTTGCGTGGCGGCGTGCCGGTGGCTTCCACAGTCACATATGTGTAATTATCCGCATCCATGCACCAGAGAATGGTGCTGAACTGGTGTGCTCCGCGGTCTCGTATCTGGCCGCCCCCGGATTCCAAAAGCCAGCGGAAGTTTACCGGATGATAACGTTTGTTAAACGGCCGCCATGGCAGCGGCCCAAGCCACAAATCCCAGTCCAAGCCATCAGGCGGCGCGCTATCCGGCACCGGATTATTATCAACCGGATTTTCATAATGCCAGCAACTTACGCGACGCACCCTGCCCACAATGCCGTTCCGTATCGCGCGGCAGGTGTACCATGCGCCTTTGGCTGTGCGCCCCTGCGCCCCAACTTGCACTGCCACCTTGTTTTGCCGGGCGGCATTCACCATTGCGCGGCCTTCCCGGATTGTGACTGAAGCTGGTTTCTCCACATATACATGCTTGCCGCATTCACAGGCATGCACCGTTTGCACCGCATGCCAATGGTCCGGCGTCGCGATTATCACCGCATCCACATCCTTTCGCTCCAAAATGTAACGGTAATCCCGGAACGCAGCCACGCCAGCGCCCGCTGCGGAAACCGCCGCCTCCAGCCGGTTGTCATCGGCATCGCACACTGCCGCTATTCGCACTTTGTCCTCCTGCTGGAAGCGAAGCATGTTGCGCAAATGCGTGCTGCCCATGCCGCCGACTCCGATATGGGCGACAACCAGCCGGTGGCTTGCGCCGGGGCGTCCGGGAGCGCCCAAAACGCCGGACCCGATGATTTGTGGCAAAGCCACCGCCGCGCCAATGGACAATGCGCCATGCTGAAGAAATTCACGACGCGTTTTCAAAATCGTTTTGGCTTTCATGCCCGCCAACCTAACCAGCCTCACCCAAAAACGCCAGCATTAAAAAACTCCTGTATAAAATTCCTCCGCATGCATTTAGCTTTGGATTTCCACTTGGAAATCGGCCGTGCCAATCTGTACCAAATCGCCCGCAATAAGGGGCACAATTTCGTCTGCTTTCAGATTTTGGCCGTTTATACGCACAGATGAATTATCAATGCAATTTTCCAACCAAAACGCCCCACGAAAGTAAAGGAAACGTCCCTGTATTTCTGCGACTGAATCGTCCTGAAAATGAACAGGGTTAGTCTGGCTGGAACCAAAAGTCGCATCTGTAAAAATCCAAACCGCATTATGGTCAACCAAGCTGGAATTTATTGGGACAAAGCGCACGCATCCTCTGGCAAGCGGTGGCGCATAATCAGAGGGGCCTTTCCAGACTGATAAGTTCTTTATGGGCGGCTCGCTGGGATATGCTGATGCAAAAGGCTGCACATCCAAAAAATATTCATCTGCCAGGGTGAGCGCAGCACGGCGAGTAATTGGTTCCCATTTCTCGGATGGGAGCCGCAGACCATCGAAACTGGAGCCGCTTTTGCTGTCCGCATCACGCAGATAAAGCCTGCCATCCCGGCATTCCGCCAGAACGTGAACACGGCTAATTTTCATGGTCCGCTCATAATTAGCTGGATTCTGAGGCAACAACCATGTGACAAAGTCTGCATCCTTGCGGGAGCGACCGATCTTGAACTGCGAACGGGCAATAAAAACCTGCGCCAACGCATTAGGCGGCTTAATCGGCAGCAGTCTGAGCACGGCCCCTGTCTGGACATGACCGGCGAAAATAACCGGAATAATCAACTGTCGGGTCTGCTGTTGGCGGGCATTCTCCTCGGCTTCAACGCTTAAAGCATAATCAAAAGCCAGTTCCATGGGTTCATATTTTTCCGGGAGTTTTAATTTCAGCAAATCCGTAACCGAAGCCGCGGGTGGCTGCGCAAGCAAACTTGCGCAATCAGCGTCGCTTTTGGCAGCTTCCAAAAGCAGGCAACCTTTTGGCCCTCTGTTGATACGTACCTGACCTAATGAAAATGGAAAAGAGGATGGCACTGGATTTATCCATATAGCCTTTGTGCCAATCAGCCCCAGCCATTTGACATCTTTCTTCAATTTTAACGAATAGGTCATCACCCAAGGCCCTGGCTGAGCTGGTATCAGTTCGACTACGACATGACGCTGTTCCTGTGGTGCGATAAAGCCCACCAACTCTTTGGCGCTTTCTTGCAACCCCTTGGCTACCAATATGATTTCAACTTGTTCAAGTGATTGGTCACTCAAATTTTGAATCTTAAAATGGACGGTTGAAAGGTGTCCGGCAACAAGAACTCTTGGAAAATAGGCCGATAATGTCAGTGGCACCTCCCCGCCTTTTTCCTGGCGGGAAGTGTACGACACAGTTGTAGCCAATTCAGTTGTGCTGCCGTCTGATTCGGTTTTAGCAATTGGCGGCGGAGTCAAAGTATGTTTCTGCACAGGAAGCCCTCGCGGCGTGTCTCCTTCGGTTGCGAAAGCCCCTGGTTGGGATTGCCCTACCGCCAGCAACGGTAGCCCGCAATAACGACATCTGGTCTCCGTCGCTGCGTTCATACGCTTGCATGACTGGCAGATAATCAGCTCCATCCAAACACTTGCCCCATTTGACGAACTGTAATATCAGACACTGACGGACATTATTTAAAACTTTTTCCCGGTTAGGAAAAGACAATTTCTGACATTTTCATTGCACTAGAGCGCTTTCTGTGATTTATAATCTTGTTATGGACACTGAACAAGGCTGACTATTAAACATGATCGCAGCCGCAAATTGTGTCGGAACGGTTTGGTTTGAATCAAGAGGTTAATTTAGGCTGTTTCGCATGCTTGACTGCTGCAGGCAAATGCAATGAGTTCAGGTAGCTCAACACCGTGGAATAAGTTGGATTTGGGCGAGACCGTCCGTGGTCTGGTCGCAGGACAAGTCATCCAGAACCGTTATAACCTTAAGCGCTTACTGGGACGCGGTGGCATGGGCGTGGTATGGCTGGCCTATGATGAAATCTTCAAGGAGGATGTCGCATTCAAGTTTCTGCCGGAGATGCTGGCCATGGACAGATCAGCAGTCGAAGATTTGAAACGCGAGGCCCAGCTTAGCCGCCGGCTCACTCATCAGCATATTGTCAGGGTCCATGAGTTTGTACAGGACGATGACCAAAGGTGCGTTGGGATCACGATGGAGTTTGTAAATGGAGATTCCCTGTCCAAATTAAAGGATAAACAACCTGAGTCTATCTTCGAAGTCCAGACTCTTGTGCCATGGGTACAACAGCTATGCCAGGCTCTGATATACGCTCACGAGGATGTCCAGGTGGTTCACCGCGACCTTAAGCCGGCTAATTTGATGATTGATGAACGCGGGCGCCTTAAAATCACTGACTTTGGCATCGCGCGGAGTATTAGCGATTCAATGGCACGGGTCTCCCAACGGGGAATGGCAGGCACCCCGGTTTACATGAGCCCGCAGCAGGCCATGGGTGAGGCGCCATGCGTAGCTGATGACATTTACTCCTTTGGAGCAACTTTATACGATTTATTGACAAGCAAGCCGCCGTTTTACACTGGCGATTTCATGCTTCAACTGCGTGAAAAAATGCCGCCCCCGATTCAACAGCGCCGGAAGGAACTCAACATAACCGGTGGAAAAGTGCCCCCTCACTGGGAAAAAACCATTCTGGCTTGTCTGGCAAAGAAACCCTCCGACCGGCCAGCTTCTTTTCGGGATGTGATGGTGGAGCTTAAATTGGGGGTTGGACAAAAGCGTACAAAAATTAAGAAGCGCCCCCGTGCGCCAACCCAGGAATCGGTTACTACTTCTGAAGATATTGCCACTGTCGAGGAGAAGACGCCTGCTGGTGATAAAACAGTTGAACAAAGGGAGCAACAGCACACCACTTCACGAAAAACGTCCATTACACCGGTCAAACATCCATCTAAAGTCGAAAGCAAACCACCCTCTGAGCATAAGCGTGAAATTGTTCAACAAACTGCCGAACCGGAGTCGTCATCGCTGTCGCCGCCTGCTGAAGAGAGCAAGGAGAGTAAGTTTACAACTCCCAAAGGCACAGCCCCATCTCTTGCGCCAGTCACACCAGTGGAACAAACGCCTCCGCCTGCACCGCCAGTTAAAGCCCAAGTTGTTGAAAAACCAATAGAAACACCAGCCGATAAGCCGCCCACGCCATTGCCGGCAGAAGATGTATCAGCCAAAGCTGCCGCTGAATCAATCGAACTTCCTTCAAAAACCATACCACCCGCACAAATCCAGGAGCCAAAACTTAAAGCTACGCCACAAGATCTGGCACCTGCCCAATTTGCCCCCACCGCAGAGCCTCCTTTGCAAGAAAAGACCACCCCAGCACCTGAGGCGGCACTTGAATTGCCAGCGTCGCCGCCAACGCCTGCGCCTCTGCCTGCCGAACCAGCACCGCCTGCGACTACGATAGAGACGCCTGTTACTGAGGAGCCTGCGCCGTTACAACCTCCCGCTGCTCCGGCATTGCCAGTCCAACCAACCGAGGTTGTGCCTCAACAGCCGACAAAAAGAAAATGGATAAAATTTGCATTGGCTGCATGTTGCGTGGTGTTGGTCTTGGGAGGCTTGGCTTTGTATTCGCCATACGTGGTAAAGGACGTGGCAAAGTTTATCAATGACCTTTTGGGTAAAAGTCCAGGTATTGTGAAAATTCAAACAAAACCGCCAAATGCATTAATCAACTTCGGAGATACTTCCTCAAAAGGGCCGCTGGTAAAGCTGAAGGAAATACCGGCTGGAGTTTATACTTTGGAGGTTTCGGCACCGGGATATATCAGCCTGATACAGGAGGTTTCAGTGCCGGCTGATCATCCTCTCCCGCCAATAACTGTCAGTTTGGAACCAATCTTGGCAAATTTGGCTCTTCAAGTGCAGCCATCAGATGCGAATTATGAACTCCTGCCAATACGCGTAACAACCTCTGAAATGCCAAAACCGGTGCGCGGCATGGGCAGCACGGAAATTAACCGACTATGCCTCGGACAATACATCTTGAAAATTTCCCGCGCCGGATTTGGCTCAGTAATGACTAACATTATTTTGGATGGCAGTGAGCTTTCTCAAAGCGTACGGGTATCATTGGCAAGGCTCAGAGGGCGTCTGGAGTTTGATGGAGTTAGTCCTGTTAATGCCCTTTTAAGCATTGAAGGGCCTCTCGAGCCGTGTCCCGGCGACAGGACAATTCAAATTCTAAGGACCAATCTTGCCACCATGCAGGCTTTGGGCGAATTGCCAACCGGACGTTATGCAGTCTGGTTTGAAGCTCCTGAATATGAGGCGCTAACCAATGAAATAACGGTTTTGCCGGATACCCGGACGGCTGTTGGCCCAGTTGTGCTTCAGCGCCAAACCGGATGGCTGTCTTTTGCGCTGTTACCACAGACAGCACGTTTCAGGATTCTAAACTCAGATTCCAAAGAAATTCTTGCCGGGCTGGGAGGTGACAACATGCATTCATGGAAACTGCCTGTCGGTGATTATCAAATCCTTTTCGAAGCGCCCGGTTACGAACCACAGAACCGCGAGGCTCGCATCACTTACCGCAGAACGAATGACATTGGTTTGATTAGCCTGCACAAAGCAAGCGGCACGCTTGAGTTCTCAAAATTTGAAAGTAATCCAAAAGACGCCACATACCAAATATTGGATGGTGATAAAACAATCCAGGAAGGAAAACTAACCCGTAAAATTGCAGTGCCTACAGGTCAGTTTGAAGTGCGCTTGTTATGCGACGGTTACAAGACAGTAACAGCTTATAACGTGAATGTATCCACTCAGGCCGCAACCACGCTTGATTTGGTGCTTCAGCGCGCAACTGGCACCGTTTGTTTTGATGTCAGTCCTCCTTCATCAGTGTGTCGGTTCCAATACGCCACAAATCAATCTTTGCCGGGAACCGATGAATTTACAAACAAAGGCAGTCGAATCGAACAGAAGCTGTACACAGGCAAATACCTCCTTACCATAACTGCGCCATATCATCAGCAAACAAACCTCGAATTTGCCGTGGAGCCAGACAAACTCACCAATCTCGGCCATATAAAGCTGCCACGGGCAATTGGCTCCGTTGAATTTTCTTTTCAACCAGAGTTTGCAGCAAACAGGAGCAGATGGGAAATTGCCATGCAAGACTCTGATGAACCGGAATTTGTCACGGGCGTTGGGCCAACCAATCTTTCTGCGATTAAATCCGGCCAATACTCCATGAAAATTACGAGTGAAGGTTTTAAGCCGATTTCCACCAACTTTTCTATCAATGCAGCGCATTCCAAATACACATTCAACCTGCCCCGTGCTGTCGGCTCACTTTCAGTTACTTCAACATATCCCGCTCACCCAATGGCGACGCTCAAAGGCCCAATCAGGTGGCCGGAAGAAAAATTCACGAATCTTGCTACCCCGTTTTTGCTGGGCCATTTGCCAACGGGACCTTATGAAATCACAGTAGCTGCTAATGGTTTTTTGCCTTCGGTTAAACGATTTGAAATTCAAGATGATGCACATGTCATCATGGCTGATATGAACTTGAAGCGGGAAACAGGAAGTCTCTCCCTGCTTTCCAGGCCAACTGGCGCGGAGTACATATTGCGCATGGTTAAATCCGGTATGGGTGATCCGCTTTTGGCGCGTTCCGAAGAAACGTCCTTAATCAAGACCGGTAAAACCGACACGGTGCTGAACGAATTGCCCACTGGTGAATATGCAGTTGAGGTTAATTACGTTGGAACAACCGGTGTGAAGTGGAAAACCAACGGTTCTGTGGCTGTCACAAGCAACGGCGCACAGCTCGTCCTTGTTTTGCCTTTTGGAAGTCTTGAAATCCACACCTATGATGAAAAAGGGCTGGAACTTACAAATGCAACATTGTTTGGATTGCAAAATACCCCGTCCATTTTGAATCGCACCCCGCTTTTTCTGCCAGAAATAGCGCCTTGCAAAACGAACGTGGATGTTCGTCTCCATGGATATCGCTACACAAACGTTGCCACTGAAATATCTGTTGCAAAAACCAATTATGTTAAAATCTCGCTGACAAAATGGAATGCCCCGCAGCCCGGCGACACATTTTGGACAAATCAACTTGGCATGGTTTTCACAACAGTTGACGCCTCAAAAAAACTATACTTTTCCATTTGGGAATGCCGCTGCAAGGACTTCGAGGAGTATGCAAAATCACGCTCCTTTTCTTCAGAATGGAGTCGGCTTAATTCCAAAGAATACCCATCAAATCCAGTGCGCAATATTACATGGCAGGAGGCGATGGATTATTGTCGCTGGCTCAATGATAATTGGAGACTGGACGACGGCCTTGTCTATCGTCTTCCAACGGACAAAGAATGGAGTCAGGCTGTTGGTTTGCCTGATGAACCGGAGCCAACGCCATTTCTCCGAGGTGAAAAAGTTATCAACCACTTTCCGTGGGGCACCTATTGGCCACCCCCGATCAACGCCGGAAACTATCCAACTTTTCTGACATTCGACATCCATGAGGAAATAGCTCCGGTAGGCAGCTATCAGCCCAATGCGCTTGGAATTTACGATCTGGGTGGCAATGTTTGGGAATGGTGTTTCGATCCGTTGCAGCCCAACTCGCAGTTAAGAGTTTTAAGGGGAGGGTCATTTGCGAGTATTCCTGCTGATGAATTGGCCAAGCTTGGTTACTCAACTGATCGCCAATGGCGTTCTAATTTTCGCCATACCATGTTTGGAAATAGTACTGCTCCAGATGTGGGCTTCCGTGTGGTTATTGCACCACCTGTTCGATAAACGTATTTGCAGATACTTTCAAAAACTCCCGTTCTTTTCTCAGCGCTCCACGCACCTTGCAGCAGTTGCAGAGTCAGTTTTAATCCAAACGTGACGGCTGGTTGGTTTGTTTAAACTCCCTGACCCACAGCTCAATCTCAGCGGTCTTTTTGTTTCGCTGCTCCTCATTTCTAATCAAATTGAACAATGTCTTTTCCTTTAAATCCTTCGCCCGTTCAGCGGCCTCAGTGAATGCATCCTGGCTTGCCAACGCCCAACGATATGCTTCTAAAGCACATTGGATTCTGTCATTGCAGCCCACGCGGCATATTGGGTAATGCAACTCCGACAAAGCCAATTGGGCCTCCACCACCCCCATGCAAGCCGCTTTATGGTATGCATCCTTTACATAAGCCGATTCTTCCCTGTAACCCCTGCCGATTTTACATAACAACTTTGCAGCACGATAATACGCCATCGGTAGATTTTGACTGGCGGCTTTCTTGTACCATGCTATGGCTTTTTCCGGGTCTTTGGATGTTCCAAGTCCATTTTCATAACAGACCCCGAGCTTATATTGGGCCGTTGCATGACCACTGTTGGCGGCCATCTCGAAATATCTGACGGCCTCCCTCCAATCCTGTCTCACCTCAAATCCAATCGCACAAAATGAGCCATACTCATACTGTGCCTTTGCATCACCAGTGTCTGCTTTTCTCTTTAATTCCGAGATGCCTTCAGCAGGTCTGGACTTGCTTGGCGCTCCTATAATTAAAATGGGCGCCAAGAAGTAGATTGCCAAAAGGAACACCGCACTGGTTAATTTATTCGGTTTTCCATTTACCGGTATCATCGGACGCAGGTTATAAGTAAGGCCAAACCAAGTCAATTCTTTTTTCAAAATGATGGCTTAAATAAGGCATTCAGATGCCAATTGTCAGGCTCGACGACCAAGGCACACATCACGCCTTGAATTCAGGATTCGATTGGAAGATGATGAGGGGTATGCGACTACCCGGGACGGATGGAAGACAACTGAAATTGCTCGGGATTGAGGGCGGCGGCACCAAAACCCTGGCATTGTTTGTGCATGGAGACCGCGTTGAACAGCGCGAGGCCGGCCCTTCCAACCTGCAATTACTAACTGATGGGCAGTTGGAAGCGCGTTTCAGGACGCTGGCGCGCAATTTTCCAATGCCCGATGCCATCGGAATCGGCCTTGCAGGCGCGCGCACGCAAAACGACGTTGCCCGTATCCGCTCCATTGCCAATCGGGTGTGGCGCGGAGTCCCGTGTGTTGCCACAAGCGATCTGGAAACCGGTCTGGCTGTTGCTCCGTTATTTTCACCGCGACAGGAGGCTGAGCGGCCCGTGGCCCGAGTGTTGGTTCTGAGCGGGACTGGCTCTTGTTGCTTTGGCAAGTCTGTTGATGGGCGGACTGTCAGAGTCGGTGGCTGGGGGCATGTAATTGGCGATCGAGGCAGCGGCTACGCCATAGGTTTGCAAGGAATTAAAACTGCTGTCGAGACATTGGACCGCACTGGCCGATGGCCGAAGCTTGGGGCGCGAATTTTAAGCTTCCTGTTGCTGAACAATCCAGAGGAGCTGGTGCCCTGGGCGCAAAGCGCCACCAAAGATCAAATAGCAGCATTGGCTGTACACGTCTTTGAGGGCGCACGCAATCGCGAGCGCTTATGCAAAAAGATAATATCCAATGCTGCCCAAGACTTGGTGGAAGATGCGCTGACCTGTGCCCGGCAACTTGCGCCGCCACCAAAGCCAGTGGAATTCGTCCTTGCTGGCGGCGTGCTGATAAAACAAAAGGGATTTGCCCGTTTGGTAGCGAGCCGAATTATAGCTCGACGCGCAGGAGCAATAGTCACTACGCTGCGCAAGGAAAGTGTTTGGGGGGCCGTTGAGCTTGCCAGGAGGCTGCTGGAAAACTGTAAAAAAGAGTCTTCGGTCATTCTTGAACAATCAGGAAAACATGGCCATAAGGACGCATCAATGCCGGCTTATATCGTTGCCAGCAAGGATGCATCACCAACCGAAGCACGCAATCCACGTTCGAGCAATCTCGATAAAATGCCCGTCTCACAAGCCATCAGTCTGATGCTTTCGGAGGAATCCAAAGTGACAGCCGCCCTCTGGCAGGAACGAAAAAATTTGGAAAAAGCCATTGCTCTTATTGTGAGGGCGTTGCGCAACAACGGGCGGCTTTTTTATGTGGGTGCGGGTACAAGCGGGCGTCTGGGAGTTTTGGACGCAAGTGAATGTCCGCCAACTTTTTCCACGCCACTAGAACAAGTCCAAGCCATAATTGCAGGCGGTTGTCAGGCGCTATGGCAATCGGTTGAGGGCGCGGAGGATAATTACGAAGCCGGCGCATCGGCAATCAAATGGCGCCTTGTCAAATCGAGCGACGTAGTTGTCGGGATAGCTGCCAGCGGGCGAACGCCATTTGTCTGGGGCGCATTGAAAGAGGCGCGGAGCCGTGGAGCCAAAACTGTACTGCTCTGCTGCAATCCAAAGTTGAAAATCCCGAAAAAAGACAAACCCGATGTTGTAATTGCCCTGGACACAGGCCCGGAAGTGTTGACCGGCTCAACGCGATTAAAGGCAGGCACAGCAACCAAATTGGCGTTGAACATATTCAGCACCCTATCCATGGTTAAGTTGGGCAAGGTAATCAGCAACCTTATGGTTGATGTGCGCCCTGCCAATTCAAAACTGCGTGCACGGGCAGTCCGAATCGTAAAAGAGTTGACTGGCGCAAACGAACAACTGGCCCGTAGTGCTCTGGAAAAGGCAAGGTGGAATATCCGAAAAGCCCTGCATCTCATCAAGCCCACCAAAGCAGTGAAACGCCAATAATCAGAATGTCTCAGACTGCTGAATAAATTGAACAAATTACGGTACAGCGTATTCAGTCCAATCTAACACGCTATTGCTCAACGATCTTTAAGTCGCCGGTTTTGGAGTCATATTGGAATTTCATTCCTGCCGGCGGCTGCGGCAAACTTGGGAGATATTTTCCGGCAACCAGTTCCTGCAAATCTTTTGGGTAACGACCTTCACTTGCTTGGAACATTTGTATCGCCTGCTTTATGCCCACTGTGTCCAAGGTCTTTTCAATATGCTTTTTGGCCTTGCCGGCGGCCCCGAGATAATCAACCGGCGCTGTAAGCGGGTTGCCGCTGGATGAATTTGTTGATTTGGATTCCTGCGGTTGTTTTTCACTACAACCAACCATCAACAGGCCGACCGCCATGACTGCCAGACTTGCTTTCATGTGGTAAATGATAATCAAGGAGGCATAAATTTCCAAGCTGTATTCTGTTTCTTTCCGCCATTGCTTTAAGCCCAAATAGGTTTAGAGTTTGATGGCGCTGTTTATGGCAAAGGAATCATCCTTTGGGGTCAAGCTTTTGGAAAGGGTGCGCGAGTTTGGGCAACGCCACTGGCGCGGGGTTCTATTGCTACGTGGCCGATTCCGGCTCAGCGAAGAAACATTTCATCTGCTCCTGGCAGGCGTAATCGGAATTTTGGGCGGACTGGTTCATTTGCTATACCACGAGCTGAGCAGCCTAGTCCAATGGGTTGCGTTTGGGAAAAGCGGCAGTATTTTGGAACTGGCCCGCCATGTTGAACCAACCTACAGGGTTGTCGTGGTCTCCCTTGGGGCGTTTGCAGCAGGTTTAACACTCTATTACGGCTTGCGGTGGTTTCGCGGCGCACAACAAGGTTCATTACTCGAGGTCGTTGCCGCTGGAGACGGGCGGCTATCGTTCCGTCCCGCACTTGTTCGCGTAATTTCGTCGGCAATAAGCCTGAGCACAGGCGCATCAATTGGGCGCGAAGGTCTGATAATTCACGCTACCGCGACAGTGAGTTCCAAATTCGGACAACTTGCGCTATGGCCGCCATATCGGCTCAGGCTGTTGGTTGCCTGTGGCGCAGCGGCGGGGATGGCAGCAGCTTTTGATGCACCTGTGGCAGGCGCGGTGTTTGCCGCCCAAATAGTTCTGGGCAATTTTTCAATGCGGACCTTCGCGCCGCTGGTCTTTTCGTCGGTAATTGCCGCAATGATGTCGCGGCGCTTTTTCGGCATTGAACAATGGTACGTGGTGCCAACATTTGAATTTACCCGGTTGGGTCAGTTGCCGTGGTTCGTGGTCTTGGGCGTGCTGGCCGGGGCTGCCGGGGCGATGTTTCTGAAACTTTTGGGTATAAGCCGGAAATACTGGGAAAAAACGCCTCTGTCACTTCCGGCTCGCATCCTGCTGGCCGGATTGCTCGTGGGCGGGCTTGCAACTGCATTTCCTGAAGTTTTGGGCAATGGTTACGAGGGAACAAGCGAGATGCTTGACACCAGGATGGACGCCCCCCATCTAATGTGTCTTTTCGCCGCCAAGTTATTTGCAACTGCGATATGTGTTGGTGCAGGCATGGTTGGCGGTGTTTTTACACCCACGCTTTTTCTTGGCGCCGCCATTGGCTGTGCGCTCGGCGCAGGATTGCACTGGGCAAATTTGGGTGGCGCTCTTCCAATCGGCGCTTTTGGACTTGCAGGCATGGGTGGCGTTCTGGCTGCAACAACCCACTCGCCTCTGCTTGCCATAATCATGGTTTTTGAGCTGTCACTTAATTATTCGCTGATGCCTGCGCTGATGCTCGCGTGTGTTACCGCAACGTTGGTTTCGCGCCGTCTGCACCCTGACTCTGTTTATACCGAGCCGTTGCGACAACGCGGGCTTTTTGTTGAGCGTGACAGCTCCCGCCTTGGTGCGGCATTGGAGACGGCTGTCGGGGATTTAATGCGTCCGCCGGTGCCGCCATTGCGGGAGCATGCCACATTTCGCGAGGTTGCCGCCCGTTTCCTCGCAAGTTCTTACAACTTTTTGCCTGTTGTGGACGCCGATGGGCGGCTGTTGGGTGTGGTGGCATTACAGGACCTTAAAGAGCACCTGCACGATACCGCCGCACTGGACAGTGTCATTGCCTACGATTTGATGCGCCCCGCCCCTCCGTGTCTGACGCCGGATCAACGGCTTTCAGAAGCGCTGCCTATTCTTCTAAAAAGCGAATTGCGCAATGTTCCAGTGGTAAACAATTGGAAAGAACTCAAGTTGATTGGCTCAATTTCCCGGTCGGAAGCGTTGGGATTGTGCTCTGAAATCCTCTCTGCGAGCACTCCTTCTCACTAAGCCATTTAATAACAGAGCGTTGGCGGCAAACTTGAGGCAGTCATGCGATACCCGGCGCTGATTTAACGGCGTGCTTTGCATTGACACCGCCGGCCATTTGCGAGTATGCCAAGTCCATGCCGCGACCGCCGCGCATTGAGTTTGAAAACGCTGTTTATCACCTTGTCAACCGGAGCAACCGGGGCGAACCTGTTTTCAAGGACGACGCCGACCGCACCCGCTTTTTGGATACTTTGGGAATAGCCTGCGCAAAGACCGGCTGGAAAGTGTTTGCATATTCCTTGATGCCCGACCACTTCCATCTAGTGCTTCAAACACCCCAGTCAAACTTGGTAACGGGAATGAAATGGTTTCTGGGTACATATACCATCCAATTTAACCGCCGTCATAAAAGTTATGGGCATCTCTTCCGGGGGCGTTACAAGTCATTGCTGATTGATCCGGAAACACCGCCATTTTTGGCGGAAACATGCGTTTATGTGCTTCTGAACCCATCCCGCGCAAATCTGATAACGCCCAGGCAACCTTTAACAAATTATCCGTGGACAAGTCTTCAAACCATGCTTGTATTGCCAAACGAACGCCCGGCCTGGCTGCTGACTTCGCCAATTTTTGCACAGCTTGGCCTCACTGATGACACCTCCGGCCGCGCACGTTTTCTTGAAATTCTTGAGCAACGCCGCCAGCGACAAGAGGACTGGCATCAAATCCGCCGGGGTTGGTGTTTTGGCTCGGAATCATTCAGGCAAAAATTACTCGCCACAGTCTCACAACCAAACAACCAAACCCGGCTGCCGCGCAAGGAAATTGCCATTGCCTCCGCCGAGCGAATCATTGAAGAAGAGCTGCAGAAAAGAGCCTGGACAGAAGCCGACCTGGGACAACGGCGAAAAGGCGACCCTGAAAAAGTAGCCATTGCACGCCGCGTAAGACAGGAAACAACAGTCTCGCTGAAGTGGCTGGCTGCAAGGCTTCAGATGGGGGTTTGGACACACCTTGCCAATTGTCTGTACCGCAGTGATGTCTCCAGCCCAACCAAACCAGCCGGAACCACAGCGACAAGACAAACAAAGAAATCCAACGCGCCTTTACCAAAGCCCAAAGAGAAGCAGTCAACACAGCCTGACCCCCGGCCGCCTGAGGGTCCTGATGAGCTTCCAGTTCATTGCCTTTGAACATGCATCTTGAAATATTGTGATGTAACCAACAAAGCGCCACAATCCAAGCGTGCTAACATCAACCCAGCAAAAACACCTTTTAGCAAGCGGATGTCCGGTTGATTTCAGTCTGCACACGCGGATGTTGTACTCAACCGATGCATCCATTTACGAAGTTGAGCCTGAGGGGGTTGCCTTTCCACGCACTGCCGCCGAGGCTGCTGCACTGTTTCAGACCGCAGCCGAGGATGGCATCCCAATAATACCGCGCGGGGCCGGAACCGGGCTTACAGGTGGCGCTTTGGGAAATGGGTTGATTGTGGATTTTGCAAAAAACAACCGCCAGATTTTCAAATTAGATTTGGAGCAACGAGTGGTGCATGTTGGGGCCGGCGTTGTTTTGGACAAGCTCAATGACTTTTTGCGGCCACACAATCTATGCTTTGGTCCCGACGTGGCCACAAGTTCGCGGGCAACGTTGGGCGGCATGATAGCCAACAACTCTTCCGGAGCCCGCGCCCCGCTTTACGGCACTACTGGAGATCACGTTAACACCCTGGAAATCATTCTGTCAGATGGTCGGGTTGTAAATATTGGAAAACATGATGGCAACCTGAAGCCGCAACAGGCAGTGCTTGAAAACATTCTGACCAACTGCTCCCAGGAGATAGCGGCTGCCATGCCTCCCATTCATCCAAAGCGCTGGCCAGGATACGCTCTAGATCGGTGTTTGCGAGAGCCGGATCGCGCTTTGCTTCATGTTTTGGCTGGCAGTGAAGGCACGCTGGCTGGAATCTTTTCAGCCGAACTTCGTCTGGTCCCCCTGCCCCGCCGCAAAGCACTCGGCCTGCTGTTTTTTGACTCGATTGCAGATGCCCTTCAAGCAACGGTTGAGCTTCTCGATCTGAAACCAGCGGCCATTGAACATTTGGACCGGATTCTATTCGATCAAACACGTGAGCAATCTGCATTTCAAGACGCCCGCAAGCTTCTGGGATTGGACTCCCAACCTTGCGAGTCAATTTTAGCAGTTGAATTTTTTGATGATGTTGATGAGAAGCTGGCAGACCTTGGAAAACGCAAATTGGGGCAACGCAAACTAATCCTTACAGATGCGGGCCAGATGAATCTTGTTTGGAAACTTCGCAAAGCCGGACTGTCTCTGCTAACGGCCTGCCCTGGCCCAGCCAAGCCGGTTACTGTCATCGAAGACGCCGCAGTGGCGCCGGCGCGCCTCCCGGAATTCGTAAAGGCCGTTGATGGACTTTTGAAACCATTGGGATTGCGCGCGTGCTTTTACGGACACGCGGCTTCGGGCCTGCTGCATATACGACCGGTGATCAATCTACATACCGTTGAAGGCGTCCAAAAGCTCCGCAAGGTAGCCGATGAATTTTCTGCACTGGTCAGGCAATTTAATGGTTCGCTCGCATCCGAACATGGCGTTGGAATAGCCCGCACACAATACATGGAAGCGCACCTGCCTCCGCGCCTTATGGATGCCATGCGCCAGATAAAGCATGCCTTTGACCCAAAGGGCATGCTTAATCCAGGCAAGATTATTGACAATGGCAGATTTCGGACAGACACCTGTTTGCGCCAGGGCCCTGAAAAACGCATCGAACTTCCATTCGAGTCTCTACTGGCATTTGGAAAACGTGATGGCTCATTCCTGGCTAATTTGGAACAGTGTAATGGGTGCGGCGAATGTTTGAAGCAGTCGCCGGTCATGTGTCCCACATACATCGCTACCGGTGAAGAAATCATGTCAACACGCGGTCGCGCAAATACCATCCGCTTTGTCTTGCAGGGTCGAAGTTCGTCAAGCCACGAGATATTTTCGAGCCACGAACTCGACGCTGCCTTGAGCAATTGCCTGTCATGCAAAGCATGCGCGGCGGAATGCCCATCAAATGTAAATATGGCGCTTCTGAAAGCCGAGCTGTTAAATGCGCGTTTTGCACGGCATGGTATTCCGCTCGTTGCACGTTTGGTTGGCTCCGTTGACACTTTGGGCAAACTCGGCTGTCTGGCGCCTGATTTGGCCAATGCAATCCTCGCCAATTCCGTTGTCCGAAAGGCGCTGGAAAAAGCGCTGGGCTTTGACGCCCGCCGCAGATTTCCACGTTATGCAAAAGAACGCTTTGACAATTGGTTTGACCACCGAATCCCCAAGGTAGCTGCGCAGCGCGGTTCGGTTTATCTGTGGGACGATACTTTCGTTCGCTACCACGAACCACAAATCGGAAAAGCTGCCGTTGCAATTTTGGAAGCCGCGGGTTTCACAGTCAAACGCATCAAGGGGCGTTTGTGTTGCGGCCGGCCCGCATTCAGTCAGGGGAATCTTGAAGAAGCAATGCGGCTTGGTTGTCATAACTTGAACCTCATAAGCAGCCAAACGGAACAATGGCCAATTATTTTTCTGGAGCCTTCCTGTTGGTCAATGTTTGTCGAGGATTACCTGGAAATGAAACTGCCCCGCGCAGAGGTTGTTTCGCGCCGTTGTGTATTGTTTGAGCAGTTTATTGACAACCTGTTATGCAAGGAACCGGATTCCCTGCGCTTCAAAACACCCCCAACTCTGCTCCGAATTTTCATTCACGCCCACTGCCACATTCGGGCGCTTTCCCAGCCCTCATTCATAAAACAAATGTTGCAACATTTGCCTGAAACTGAAGTAAAAATTTTGGAAACAGGCTGTTGTGGCATGGCAGGGGCATTTGGGATGATGAAATCGAAATATGACCTTTCCTTGAAAATTGCCCAACCACTCAAAGATGCCATCTCAGAGCTCCCCGAAAACTCATACGTGGCAGTACAAGGCACCAGTTGCCGTCAGCAAATTGAGCATGTTACTTCAATCATTCCAAAACATCCGGCTGAAATCATGGCGGAGTTTCTCATGCCATGATAATTTGTCCACACCCACTTCCGGGAAACCCAGACTTGGAAATTAATGGACAATCTCGAAACAAAAACGGCTGTCAACTAACCACTTTGTTTCCTGCGGTGCCTTTTAACCTGTAAAAGAATTGAAGTACGAATGAGGCTGGCTTGAACGGCGGCCAATTCCTCCGCGCTCAATTTTTCCTGCATCATTCGTTGGGCTTTTTGGCGCGCCTCCTCGACCTTGATCTCATCAATGTTTTCAGCTCGTATTGCCATGTCGGTCAATACCGAGACACGGTCTCCAGTGATTTCGACAAACCCGTCGCCAACGGCAAGGTAAAATTCCTTGCCTGACTTGCGAACAACAATTTCACCACCGACAATCTGGGTCATGAGCGGCACGTGTTGAGGGTAGATGCCCATCTCGCCTTCCACCCCTGGCAGGGTCACCATGTCCACATCCTCTGAACAGGTAACGCCCTCTGGTGTTACTATTTCAAGTTTTAGTTTGTCGGCCATGACACTTTGCAGGTGGATATTTTCAAATGAGACTACTGTTCGTGAATCTCATCAATTGTGCCCTTCATGTAAAAATTGCCCTCAGGCACATCGTCATGCTTGCCCTCCAGAATTTCCTTAAAGCCACGCACCGTTTCCGCCACTGGCACAGTTTTTCCTTCGCGTCCTGTAAATACTGACGCGACGTTGAATGGCTGGCTCAAGAAGCGTTGGATTTTCCGGGCACGATACACTGTAAGTTTATCCTCTGGCGACAATTCATCCATGCCGAGAATGGCGATGATATCCTGCAAATCCTTGTATCGCTGGAGGACACGCTGGACACCGCGGGCCACTTCATAATGTTCACGCCCGACAATTTCCGGAGTAAGCGCGCGTGAAGTCGAAGCCAGTGGGTCAACCGCCGGGTATATGCCAAGTTCAGCAATGGAACGCTCCAAAACAATTGTTGCATCCAGGTGGGCGAAGGTCGTGGCTGGCGCCGGGTCTGTAAGGTCATCGGCGGGAACATAAACGGCCTGAAAGGATGTGATTGACCCTTTTTTGGTGGAGGTAATGCGTTCCTGCAAATCGCCCATTTCTGCCGCCAACGTAGGTTGGTAGCCGACTGCGCTTGGAATCCGGCCCAACAGGGCGGATACTTCGCTTCCAGCCTGTGAAAAGCGGAATATGTTGTCAATGAACAGCAGCACGTCCTGATTTTTCTCATCGCGAAAGTACTCGGTAATCGCAAGGCCGGACAGCGCAACCCGAAGGCGCGCTCCGGGCGGCTCGTTCATCTGACCGTAAACCAACGCTACCTTCGATTTTCCCAAGTCACTCTGGTTAATCACGCCGGCCTCGGACATTTCATGGTATAAATCGTTGCCTTCCCTGGTGCGTTCGCCGACACCGGCAAAAACTGAATAACCGCCGTGCTGCTTGGCGATATTATTGATAAGCTCCATTATGACGACCGTCTTTCCCACACCGGCTCCGCCGAAAGCCCCCACCTTTCCACCTTTTAGAAACGGACAAATCAAGTCAATCACCTTGATGCCTGTGGTTAGAATCTGCGGGCTGGTTGATTGCTCGGTAAGCGACGGCGCAGGCCGGTGAATGGGGTAATACTTCTCAGCCTTGACTGGCCCGCGCTCGTCCACCGGTTCCCCTACTACATTAAAAACACGGCCCATAACGCAGTCGCCTACTGGCATTTTGATTGGTCCGCCAGTGTCAACTACTGTGTAGCCGCGCTTCAGTCCCTCAGTGGGCCCCATGGCCACGGCACGCACCCAGTTGTTCCCCAAATGCTGCTCAACCTCCAATGTAAGCTTTTGCGTCCTGCCCCATACAGGGAACTCCACGGTTAGGGCGTTGTAAATGGCCGGTACTTCATCCTTGAATTCGATGTCAACCACCGGGCCAATAACTTGTACAATTTTGCCTGTATTCATGATTTGGATGACTTGCTTCAGTTCAAAATGGTTTAACTCGCTTCCATCGCCTTGGCTGCGCTTGTGATTTCCAACAGTTCCTTGGTGATCGCCGCCTGGCGCATCTTGTTGTACTGGAGTGTGAGTGACTTGATGAGCTGCAACGCATTGTCAGTTGCATTTTTCATCGCCACCATACGGGCACTGTGCTCGCTGGCCTTTGCCTCCAAAAGATACTGATACATTAAAAAATTAAGGTAATGCGGCAACAATGCCTCAAAAACCTGAGCAGCCCCCGGCTCAAACAAAAATTCGCCCGTAGCCTTTGCCAGGTCTCCATGGAGGCGCTCTCCCTGAAAGTCCGCCGACACCGTCTGCAGCTTGCCTATCGGCAGCAATGTGCGCGACTCAGCCTTCTGGTTCAACGTCGAAATGAAATTGGTGAACAACACATCAACTTGGTCAACTTTTCCTGCCAGAAACAGGTTGGTTGCAAATTCCACAATTGACCGTGCCTCGCTCATTCGAGGGGCGTCCTTGTACTCGAACACACCCTCAAGCTGGCGTTTGGTTCTGGCGACAAATTGGGCGCCCTTGCGGCCAGCAGCTATGAATAAAGTCGTGGCTGTATCGTATTTGAGAGCTTCCCGGAACAAGTTGCTGTTCAATGCGCCGCACAATCCCTTGTCTGTGGATACCAAAATTACAGCCCGCCGGTGAACACGTCTGGCTTCAAGCAATGGATGGCTGAAATCGCCTGCCGCATGTGAAACCTCGGCCAGCACGCGGTTCAACAGCTCGGCATACGGCCGCCCTGCAAGAGCCGCCATTTGGGCCTTGCGCATCTTGGCGGCAGCCACCATCTGCATCGCCTTTGTTATTTGCGATGTGTTCTTGATGGAGCGGATTCGCCGCCTTAAATCTCTTGCTGTTGCCATCTTCTGTTTTTCAACGATACGTCTGTTTAAATTCGGTCACTGCAGCTTTCATCTCCGCCACCAGAGGATCGCTCAGCGCTTTTTCCCGGAGAATTTTGGCCAATAGTTCCGTCTTCCGGCCCGTCAAGTATTCCGTCAGCTTGGTCTGGAAATCTTTGACCTTTTCAACCGGCACATCATCCAGAAATCCATTCTGGACTGTCCAAAGAACAACCACCTGAATTTCAACCGGTAAAGGCTGGTATTGTGGCTGCTTGAACACCTCGACAATCCGCTTGCCCCGTTCCAATTGTGCCTTTGTTCTCTCGTCAAGATCGGAGCCAAACTGGGCAAAAGCGGCCAGCTCACGGAACTGTGCAAGGTCAAGCTTGATGCGGCCAGCCACCTGCTTCATGGCTTTAACTTGGGCGGCAGAGCCTACGCGCGACACCGATATGCCAACATTAATTGCCGGGCGCACGCCTTGATAGAACAGATCAGTTTCAAGAAATATCTGGCCATCAGTAATCGAGATGACGTTGGTTGGAATGTAGGCGGACACGTCACCCGCCTGCGTCTCAATAATTGGAAGCGCGGTAAGCGAACCGTTGCCATAGTGTTCATTGAGGCGTGCTGCGCGCTCCAGCAAGCGGCTGTGCAAATAAAACACATCGCCGGGATACGCCTCGCGGCCACTGGGACGCTTCAGCACAAGTGAAACCTGCCGGTAAGCGACGGCGTGCTTGGATAAATCGTCATAAATCACCAGTGCATCCATTCCATTCTCCATGAACCATTCGCCCATGGCCGCACCCGCAAACGGTGCCAGATATTGATTGGTTGCAGAATCAGAAGCTGAAGCCACCACCACTATGGTGTATGGCATGGCACCATACTCCTCCAGCGTGTTGATTACGCGGGCCACATTTGACTGCTTTTGACCTATCGCCACGTAAATGGAATAAAGCGGCCGGTAGGTCTTGTCTCCGGCATCTTCCGCGGCCTTGTTCAGCCTCGCATTGTTTATTATCGTATCAATGCAAAGTGTCGTTTTTCCTGTTGAACGATCGCCAATTATCAATTCACGCTGTCCACGCCCGATTGGAATCATTGCATCCACTGCCATGATTCCTGTCTGTACCGGCTGGCTGACTGATTTGCGGCGAATAATGCCGGGGGCAATTTTTTCGACTGGATTTGCGCCTTCTGCGCGGATCGGGCCTTTGCCATCCAACGGCCTTCCCAATGCGTCAACTACACGCCCAAGCAGTGCCTTGCCAACCGGTACCTGCAAAAGTTTGCCGGTCGTTCGCACTTCCTGCCCTTCCTTGATGCCGGTGTAATCCCCAAGTATGATTGCGCCAACCTCGGTTTCTTCCAAGTTCAACGCCAATCCCATCACCCCATTGCCAAAATCGAGCATCTCGTTGAGCATTGCATCGCTCAACCCCTCGATTTTGGCGACACCATCGCTAATTTCCCTTACCACCCCGACATTCTGCCGTGTAATCCCGGTTTTAAGGCCGGCGATTTGGGCTTCGATTTCCTTTAATATGTCACTCATAACTTGCTACTTAAGGTGAATTAAACTTCGCGGCCAACTCCAACAAGCGGGCGCGAATATTGCTTTCATAGACCTCACTTCCAACCTGAATCCGCAAGCCGCCTATCAACGCCGGATTCACTGCAAATTCAAATCTCAGTCCGGGTCCATGCCGCCTGCTCAATTTATCCCTCAAGTCAGATTGGAGTGCCGGCGGCAACGAGCTGGCGCTTTCAATTCGGGCTGTGCGCCTGTCAAGCTCCAGTTTGAGCAGGCGGGCGAAGTGCGTTAAAATGGTAAGATATCCACGTGGCTTCGTTTCCACCAATGCGGCCACAGACTGGCGAACACGGCCCTCGTCAATTCCGGCATCGGTAAGGCATGCACGGAATAATTGCCGGGCTTGTTGACGCGCTTGTTTGGATATTTTCACCTTTCCGTCCCTTTAGTTCATTTCCAGCTCCCTGCTTGTTTCTTCGGCGAGCCGTTGTTGATCTTCGGGCGTCAAAATCCTTCCAGTTACACGCGTGGTTGTCTCCACGACCAAACGCCCAATCTCCCGACGCAGCTCGGCTTTCATACGGGCAAGCTCAGCCTCATTTGCCTCATGCGCTCTTGCAATGATTTGATTGGCTGTCGCAATCGCCTTTTGTGTCTCAGCTTCCAGCATCCGCGCTGCAGCAGCACGCGCTTCGCTGATGATTTGGCTGGCGGTTGCGCTGGCTTCCTCCAAAACTGCCTGGCGCGCAGCCTCCGTTTTTGCCAGCTCCTGCTTGATTTTTTCGGCGTTGGCAAGGCTTTCGGCAATTGTTTGCCGCCTCTCATCAAGCACTTTCAATATCGGTTTGTATGCAAATCTATGCAGACAAAAGGCGACTATGCCGAAACTGACGCATTGTGCGATAAAATGCGGCCAATCCACCCCGAAAGATTGGGCGGTTGACTCAATGATTCCGGCAGCAAAAATAATTATTGGACCATTCATGGCTCACCTCAATTTTTTTACCGGCACGCGGCGGGTGCAGCCCGCCGCGCCCGGCTTGATATGCAACAGCCGATTAACCCGCTGGCCAGGCCTTGGTTGCCAAAAAGATGGCAAAGAACACAATGCCTTCGGCAAACGCTATGGCCAGAATCGATTGCACCAATATTTTGGTTGCGGCGCCAGGATTGCGCCCGACCGCCTCTGATGCTTTGGCGCCAATCAATCCCACACCAATGGCCGCCCCCAAGGCCGCCAAACCAACGTGCAGGTTGCCTGCCACGCCGCTTTCGGCCGCTGCTGCTATTATTGGCAGTATCATACTTTCTTTTCCCTTTCGTTTTTTCCGGCGCCTCCCGCGCTCGCAGTACGGTCAAGGCCGCCGAAATCCATTTTTTGGCTAGTGCGCTTCTGCGCCAGGCTTTTCTTCATGCATGCAAATTAGCAACGTAAACACCGCTGTCAGCAGCATGAACACCAGCGCCTGCACAAGCCCAACCAGAACCTCCAAAAAGTAAAATGGAATCGGAATCAAACAACTGCCTAGATACCTTGCCCAGGCAGGCTCTTGGATCAGTGCAGCCATGCTTTCAAGCATGTTTTCACCGGCAAAAATGTTCCCATACAACCGGAAGCTAAGCGATACCGGCCGGAACATGATGGAAACAACCTCCAAAATTCCGACCGCAAAAAACACCACGATCATCAACAGTTTCAACACCCCAGTCGTGTCCCCCTTTGGGCCAAACAAGTGCAAAACAAAGCCTTTCAAGCCATTTTCCTGCAAAGCCCATATCAACCAGAGCGCAAAAAATATCATGGCCATGGCAAACGTCATGTTCAAATCGGCATTAACTCCGCGGAAAAGCGGCGTACGCGCTTCCACGCCGTTTTCCACCGTGCCTATCCATATTGTGCCCACGCCCGGGATGAGGCCGAACCAGTTTGTAAACAAAATGAAAATGAAAATCGTTGCAAAAAACCAGAACGTCTTCCGGACCAGATGCTGGCCAATAATCCCCTCGAGGAAACTGTAAAGGCTTTCTATCAACCATTCCCAAAAGTTTTGAGCACCGGAAGGTACAGGTTTCATTTGCCGCGTTGCAATCCTGGCAAAAAGGATTATGAACAAAGCCACTATCCATGTCACAACCATCGAATTGCTAATTGGTAACCCCGGCCAGATGTCTGGCGCTGCCGCTGGCAGGCCGTGGTGCCCGCCCTCATGCATGCTGGCAGGCGCCGCTGACTCGGGGCCTTGCGACAACACTGCCTCAGCCGCCGCGCAGTCAAAGCTCAATGCAACGGCACCGGCGAACATTACTAATATGAGTAACCAACGTATCATTTTCAGCGCACCCTGCAAAGCAACCAGTTTCTTTCTGGCGTTAAAAAATGCAATCCCTTTTGCAAATCCCAAGGCGCGGAAAAATGGCGCAGGTAAGTCATTTCGACAAGACTTTTTTTGTTTTTTTAGCCGATTCGCAATTATTTGCGGGCCTGTCAGACAAAGCTGGATGCCAAAAATCCAGGCTTTCTTCTTGCCAACCGGAGTCGTGGCCTTAATTTTATGGCCATGGAGATACGCGAGTACCTGCCAGTTTTGATGCTTTTTGTGGTGGCAGCCGGATTTACGGCCTTCATGTTAATTGGTTCGGAAATAATTGGCCGATTGGCCAACCGGACCCGTCCGCGACCACCAGCCAAAGACATGCCCTACGAGTGCGGCATGATACCCACTCCCCTAAAAAGCACGCGGTTTCCCGTGAAATTTTACCTTGTTGCAATGTTGTTCATTCTTTTCGACATCGAAGTTGTTTTCCTTTACCCGTGGGCGGTGGTGTACAAAGACATGGTAAAAAACCCGGCAACTCATAACTTGATTTTTATTTCAATGCTTGTTTTCCTTGGAATCCTTTTAATCGGCTACTTTTACGCAGTTAAGAAAAAGGCTTTCGACTGGCGAAACCAGTCATAACCATGATGATCATTTCAACCACGTTGATCATTGCATAAAATGACACAGATTAAATTTGGAACTTCTGGTTGGCGCGGAATCATTGCCAGGGATTTTACTTTCGACAACCTGCGTCTGGCCACCCAGGGCATCGCCGAGTTCCTTAAAAACGAGCTTTCACGGAAGGATTCGGCGATTTACGCACGGCAGCCGGTGGTCATTATGGCGTATGATACCCGTTTTTTGGGGCGCGAATTTGCCGTTACGGCGGCTGAAATCCTGGCCTCAAACAAACTGTTGCCGTTGCTTTGCAACCGGGACACCCCGACACCTGTTGTGGCGTACAACATACGGGTACGCAAAGCCATTGGCGGCTGCAATCTTACCGCAAGCCATAATCCGCCGGAGTACCAGGGATTGAAGTTCTCAACGGCCAATGGCGCGCCAGCCCCGCCAGAAGTTACATCTCAAATCGAGGCTCATATCCAGCGATTGCAGGCTGAGAATTGGCACTTCGATGCCACCGTACCAAGCACATTTGAATGTAAGACCTTTGATCCACGCCCGGCCTACTTTCGGCAAATAAGAAAGCTCATTGACTTCGACACCATACGCAAAGCCCGATTGAAGGTTGCGCTGGATTTCATGTATGGAACTGGACGTGGCTATTTGGATGAACTTCTAACTGCAGCAGGCGCAAAACTGACCGCTTTCCACTACGAACCCAACCCGTTGTTCGGAGGACATCACCCCGAACCGAACGCCGAGCGGATGAAGGAACTGATTGATTTCATCCGTAAAGGCGGCGCGCAACTAGGTCTTGGACTGGATGGGGATGCAGACCGGTTTGGAATCGTTGACAAGGACGGCACATGGCTCACTCCGAATCAGGTGCTCGCGCTTGCATTGTATCACTTGAAGAAAAACCGGGGCTGGACTGGCGCTGTTGTAAGGACTGTGCCGACCAGCCATCAGGTGGATGCAGTTGCGGAATGGCTTGGGGTAAAGGTTCACGAAACGCCGGTAGGCTTCAAATACATCGGCGCCCTGATGGAACGCGAGCCGATCATAGTCGGCGGCGAGGAGTCGGGCGGACTGAGCGTAAAAGGGCACGTACCGGAAAAGGACGGCATCCTGGCATGTTTGCTCATGGCTGAATTAGTGGCCTATGAGGGCAAATCTCTGGGCCAAATCCTGAAGGAACTCGAAAAGAAAATAGGGGAATTCCATACGGCGCGCATCAATGTTCCCATTGACCCGGCGAAAAAAGAAGAATTGATCAAAAAGCTGGGAGGCGGCATTTCCCAAATCGGCAAATCCAAGGTGGTGCAGTTTGTTACCACCGATGGCTTCAAGTTTTTACTGCCAGACCGAGAATGGGTTGCGTTTCGGGCCAGCGGCACTGAACCACTATTCAGATGCTATGTGGAAGCCCGCTCTGCATCGCGTTTGAAACAACTCCAAAAAGCCTGCCGCCAGTTGCTGGGCGCATGAGCCTGCGACTTGAAATGCTTCAAGTGGCGCGGCTGGCGCCAAATGTTCTTGGTGATTCAGCGCCGCTTGTACGGCAATTTTTGATTGGCCAACTCAATTCTGACGGCGGCTTTCGCAATCGGAGCGGGGAAAGCGACATTTATTACACTGTTTTTGGAATCGAGGGTCTGCTGGCATTGCAAGCTGATTTTCCTGTCAAACTGTTGGCATCATTTCTAAAAAAATTCGGTAGCGGTGAAAATTGTGATTTTGTGCATCTCTGCTGCCTTGCACGATGCTGGGCGGACTTGAAAACCGCCACCGCCAATGACCAGGATTTGGTCCCCGCTGGCTGTTTTCAATCCATAGCAGAACGGCTGGGCAAATATCGCAGCCTTGATGGCGGATTTTATCCCGAAGAACATTCGGACTATGCAAGTGCCTACGCCTGTTTCCTTGCCCTAGGCGCCTACCAAGATTGCTGCCAGCCAGTTCCGGACATCGAAAAAGTGGCTGCTGCGGTTAACAGGTTGGCAATGCCTGACGGCGGTTTTGCCAACGAACGTTGCACGCCGGTTGGCGCCACCAATGCAACAGCAGCGGCTGCTACTGTATTGCGGTTTTTGCGTATGCCGCCTCCTTCCCAGACTGCCCGGTGGCTCATGGACAGATTTTGTCCATCTGGCGGTTTTCTGGCTGTTCCACGCGCTCCAATACCCGATCTTCTTTCAACTGCCACAGCTTTGCATGCACTTGCTGGATTGAATGCTGATTTTAGCAAGATTAAAGAGCCTTGTCTGGATTTTGTGGATTCGCTCTGGTCAAACGCAGGCGGTTTTCACGGCCACTGGGGTGATGATCACCTGGATTGCGAATACACTTATTACGGCCTTCTGGCCCTCGGACACCTTAGCCTGTAAAAAAGCCAGTAATTTTCAATGTTGACTTTGAAATTAAATTCAATCAATTTGCCCGCTGTTTTATGAAAATGACACCATTTGCAACGAAAGCATTGGCGATGCTAATCGCCGGTTGCGGCTTTTTTGCCGTCGCCCAAAACAGCCCAAAGGCTGTAACTCCAGAGCCTCGCAGCAAGGAGAAGTGGTGGGTTGACAGACATCAAAAGAAACTGGAAGCCCCTGAGAGGGAAAAAGCCAAAATCGTTTACATCGGAGATTCCATTGTGCACGGTTTTGAGAATGCGGGCAAGGCCACGTGGGCCAAATATTATGCACCGCGCAACTCTCTGAATCTTGGATTCAGCGGGGACCGCACGGAGAACGTCCTCTGGCGTTTGGACAACGGCGAGGTGGACAACATCAAGCCGAAACTTGTTATCATGATGATTGGCACAAACAACACCGGGCACCGCCGTGACAAGCCCGCCGATATTGCCGCCGGCATCAAGGCAATTTTGGACAAACTTCACCAAAAACTGCCGGAGACCAAAGTCCTCTTATTGGGCATTTTCCCACGCGGCGCCAAGGCTGATGATCCACTGCGTGTCAACAATGAAGAGGCAAATGCACTCATTGAAAAGTTCGCCGACAACAAAAACATTTTTTACCTGAACATAAACAAGACGTTTTTGGCGGATGATGGCACCCTGCCACGCGAAATCATGCCTGATTTGCTGCATCCCAATGCCAAAGGTTACGAGCTGTGGGCGGAAGCCATCGAGCCTACGGTCGCCAAACTGCTCGGTGAAACGCCAATTTCCAAATAGTCCGTTTTACCCGCTGTCGCATTAACATAAAAACGCCGGGAAAAAGCCGGCGCCGGCTTGCTTGCGCTCAACAAGTAATGTCGGCAGCAGGAATTTTCCAAAATGACTGCCTGAAATGAGTGCTTGGTTTTATTTATCAAAAATGTTAAAAAGTAACTCATGCTGCCAGCCGATACAATAGCGGCGATTGCCACGCCACTGGGAGAAGCCGGTCTGGCAGTGGTGCGTATATCCGGGCCGGAGGCCCTTGCTGTGGCAGACCGTTGCTTCGTACCTGCCAGCCATCGGTACTCCAAACCGTCCGAGGCTGCTTCGCATACCCTGCACTATGGCCATATTTACCGAAAGGGGCAGGTAGTGGACGAGGTAATCGTCGCGGTCATGCGGTCTCCACGGACATTTACCCGGGAAGATGTCGTGGAAATTTCATGTCACGGCGGCATTTTAACCACAAAATTGGTTCTTGATACTGTTCTGGAGTGCGGCGCACGAATGGCACATCCTGGTGAATTCACCCGTCGCGCCTTTCTTAACGGCCGACTCGATCTGGCTCAGGCCGAGGCCGTGGCAGATTTGATACATTCACGCACTGAGCTTGCTGTGCGTGCTGCCAATGAACAACTGGCGGGGAAACTTTCAGAGCGCATCAAAAAGGTGCGCGACAGCTTAATGCGCGTTCTGGCAAATGTGGAAGCACACATAGATTTTCCAGAAGAAGACATTACCCCCGATTCACGACAGGAAATGCTTGCGAAATTGCGTGATGCACACGAAAAAATCGAACAACTGCTTGCAACCGCCAATGAAGGGAGGCTGCTCCGCAGCGGCATTCGCGCCGCCATTGTTGGCCGGCCAAATGTTGGTAAATCGTCCCTTCTAAATTTATTGCTGGGACACGACAGGGCAATTGTGTCCCCAATTCCGGGCACCACCCGGGATACAATTGAAGAAACCGCAAATATCCGTGGAATTCCGGTCGTTTTTGTGGATACCGCAGGGCTTCGGGAATCAGAGGATGCCATTGAGGCGGAGGGTGTGCGCCGCAGTCATGCGGCAATTGAACAAGCAGAGTTGATTTTGCATGTTTTGGATAATTCACAGCCCTGGTCTGATGTGGATGCGCGCCATTGGGATTTGTTTTCCAGCCGCAAACAGTTGCTTGTTATCAACAAGACAGATTTGCCCTCTCGGTTATCACTGCCCGATAACTTGGGCGGGCGTGTTGCAAGAGTCTGCTGCCTGACCGGCGCAGGTTTGGAAAGCCTGAAAGACTCAATCAAAGAGCTTGTTTGGAGCGGCGAAATAAATGCTGAAGCACTGCAAATTATGATAAACTCCCGACATCAGGAAGCCTTGAACAGATGTCTGGCAGCCGTCGCCCGAACAATCGAGGCTCTGGATAAAGGCTTTACCCTGGAACTTGCGGCCATGGACCTGCGAATCGCAGTTCAGGCAGTTGGTGAAATTACTGGCCAAACCGCTACTGAAGACCTTTTGGATACCATCTTCAGTCACTTTTGCATCGGGAAATAAACCTGCACCTTCAGGAAAACACTGCATTACAATGATGTTCAATGCGCGTCCTCAACCCATCACACCTGGAAACGTATTAAGCGGCGCAAGGCCCGAAAAATCGAATCTATACAGCCGCCCAATGGTTTGCTAAAGTCACCCGCAGTTTCGTACACATGCGAATAACAACGCGAAAAAAGTTGGAAACAGTTGTGCTGGTGTTTGGCTTTGCAGTTACCCTGCCCGTTGTCGGCGGGGATATTCATGATGCAGCCGGAGCCGGCGATGTGGCAAAGGTAAAGGAGCTTTTACAGCAAAAGCCGGAATTGGTTAACGACCGTGAAAGTGATGGCAGCACGCCTTTGCATGTAGCGGCACGCCTGGGACAGGAGGAAGTTGTCAAGGTTTTGCTGGATGCAAAAGCGGATGTGAGTTGCACCAATTATTTTGGCCAGACCCCGCTGCAACTGGCACGAATTGTTGGACGCAAAAAAGTGGTGGAAATCCTGCTGGCGCATAACCCGGAACAAAACGACAAGCTGACGGTTGTGCGCGACATGCTTTTTGAAGCCGTGGACAAAGGCGATCTCGAAAAGGTCAAACGCATAATTGAAGCGAATCCAACGCTCGATTTGGTCAACGCCAAGGACCGCACCGGCATCACAGCAATGCACATCGCCGCCATAAACGGGAATATCCAAATTATGGAATTTCTTCTGTCCAAAGGAGCCTCGCCAGTTGTGAAAAATGCGGAGGGCGGTTCGCCGTTGCACGCGGCCGCAGCAGGAGGGCGGGTTGAGGCCATGCGGCTTTTGCTGAAGCATAACAGTCCGGTGGACATTGCCACGGAGCGCGGTGCCACTCCCCTGCTACTGGCTGCTGCTGCCGGAAAACTCGATGCAGTCCGGCTTTTGATCGAAGAAAAGGCCAACATAAACGCTCGCATCAAGACGGGCGAGTCGCCGTTGTTGGTTGCTGTTGTGGAGGGACGGTTGGAAATCGCCAAACTCCTGCTTGATAAAGGCGCGGACATAAATGTAAGAGCTGATAAAAACGCAACCCCCCTTCACTTCGCAGTGCGCAACGGCGACCGGCCGATGGTTGAATTGCTTTTAAGCTACAAGCCCGATTTGAGTCTCAAAACGGTGGATGGGCTGACACCGCTTGGGCTGGCCAAACAGAAAGGGATGGTAGTAATTGAAGAAATTTTGAAAAAGGCCGGTGCGCCTGAGTAGCAGTCAATGAATGCAACCTGGACGGCTTGAGTATTGGCTGCCGCCGCCGCCCAGTGAAGGCAACATGGAATAAGTTTGATGCTGTCTGATAATATGCGGCAGATGGTCCAAAATTTCGGCCGGGCATTATGTTTGTCACACAGCGCATAAGCGGTTTGTACAGCCTGTTGGCCATAGCACAATGCTTTTTGGCCACCCTGCTCTATTGGGCGCACTTTTTTATCATGGATTCAGTGTATGCTGAATTGGCCCAGCCTGAACGTTATTTCCTCTACTTTATTTTGCTTCTTGTGGGGCTTGGCATGGAGGCTGCATATCGGTTCAAAACAAATCCCAGGATCCTTCATCTCGCTTTTGCTGACAAACACCGCATAGTGCTTCGACAGGTGATTTCATCAAGCGCGGTAATAGCCTTTTTCCTTGTTGCCACCAAAGACCAGGCTGTTTCGCGTGTGTTCCTTTTCACGTTCGTTCCGTTGCTTTACCTTGCCCTGTTGCTGTCACTGCAGTTTCTGCCGCCGGCAATGGCCCGGCGGTTGTTCAAAAAAGCCCGGCAGGAAAACACCATACTTGTTGGAAAAGTTGAAAATGCAATTGTTTTGCAAGGCTGGCTTGAGCGAAAAAAAGAATTGGGAATCCGAATTGTTGGGATGTTGTCAGAAAAAGCCGTTGAATCACCTGCTCCTTATCCTGTCCTGGGCACATACAGTGACCTTGAGCGTGTGGCACGAGACCATTCCGTAAGCCAAATTATTATAATGGGGCTTCCATGCGAGAACGAAATGTTTAGATGGTGTGTTATGGTCAGCGAAAAGCTTGGCGCCCGCCTTGTTGTAGCTACGAATTTGCAGCAGCAGTTTATGCACCCAATCTTTCTGGAACAGGAAGACGGTTTGCAATTGCTTGGGCTTCGAGAAGAGCCTTTGGAAAACCCATTTAACCGGATGATCAAACGCTTGCTGGACCTGGCTATTTCCATACCGGTAGTGGTATTCGTGCTTCCAATATGCTGTGTGATAGTCAAATTGCTGCAGGCGATTTTTTCGCCGGGGCCTTTGTTTTACAAACAGGAAAGAGCCGGATTACTGAACCAAACTTTCACCATCTTAAAATTCAGGACCATGCACATAAATAATCCGGACCCAACACGGCAGACCATGCAACAAGACCCGCGTGTCTTTCGTTCCGGACGGTGGCTGCGGCGATACAGTCTGGATGAGTTGCCGCAGTTCATTAACGTGCTTCGAGGGGAGATGAGCGTGGTTGGCCCGCGCCCCCACTTGATCGAGCACAACGAGTTGTTTTCAAAGGTGATGGAGAATTATCACGTGCGGGCGCTTGTGAAGCCCGGGATCACTGGCCTTGCACAAGTGCGCGGATTCCGCGGGGAAGCGCAAACAGAAAATGAGATTCGGCAGCGCGTTGAGTCCGACATCTATTACATTGAAAATTGGTCGCTAAGCCTGGACCTTTCCATCATTGTCCGCACAGTATGGCAGGTCTTCTTCCCGCCAAAGAGCGCCTATTGAATGGCGAAAAAATGAACAATGATTGGAATAATGATAATGGAATCACATTTTTGCGCAGCGGAACAGTTTGTTCGTCAATTCATCGAAAAACCGCGCATGGACAATCTCGGCGTCAAACTGACGCACGTGGGATAACGCTGCCTGTCCCCATTTTTCCAACTGTTCAGGCTGTTTTAATAGTTGTAGCAACACGGCTGCCAGTTTATCGGGATCATTTGGGGGGGTGACCGTACCAAAGCCGCCCTCAATAACTGCCCGCGCCAGCTCGCTATCGGCCTCTGCTGCCGCCAAAATCGGACGGCCACGCGCAAGCGCCGGCAAAAGTTTGCTGGGAAAAAAACAACGGCCAGTTCCAAGTTGTTGGGTAATCAGACACAAGTTGGCATCTGCCAGCAGGGATTGATATTCTGGCTCCGGTAGCAGTGGCAAAAGAATGACATTCTCAAGCCCCCCTTGCTTGATCCGTTGCACTATTCTTTCGCGTTGATGCCCTTCGCCACACAGTATGATGCGTACCGGATGCCCTCTCAAACGGCTGGCTGCTTCCAAAAGAATATCCAACCCTTGTTTGGCGCCAAAATTGCCGGAATAAACTGCAAGAAATTCGCCCTCGCAAAGGCCATGTCGCTTGCGAAAAGAATTCCTCTCAACGCCCGATACGGCTGAGAGTTTGATGCTATTAGGGAAATAAAGGCATTTCTCCGGTGGCACGCCCTTTTGTTGGAATGTTGCCACCATGCCTGGACTGATTCCACTAACCAACGCTGCTTTGCGGTAAGCAAATGACTCCAGCCACAAAAGCATGCGCATGAAAAAACCACGCTTTAGCAAACCCAATGCCGCCCCGGCATCCGGTTGCAAATCTTGGACATGGAACACATATCTGCTTCTTTTGATCAGGCACGCCAGCCAGGCCGCCACGCCCAGGGCCAATGGCGGTGAAATTACAATCACCAAATCTGGGCGTGGTAGAAAAATAACACGCAGAAATGAACTGAAAACAAATGATGCCTCATGAACAAGCCTGCGAAAAACCGTGGGCTTCACTGGCACGTACAAGCAGCATCGGTGTACGCGAACCCCATCCAACAGGTCAGTGCGAAAAATTTTCCACCTGTCCAACGATGGAAGTCGCCATGCCGGATAATATGGAAATGCAGTAACCATGCAAACGTCATGCCCTTTGGTTAAAAGGTAACGGCAGAGGGCGGTATTGCACGGGGCAATTCCTGTCACCTCAGGAGCATAATTAATTCCCCAAACCAATATATTCATCGGAAAGCTTCCCTGCCCTCACATGTACTGCTAATCGAGCAGAAGGTGTGGAATAAAAGAGCAAATCAAAACAGCGTGATGTAAAATCAGAATTCCCAATGCGCTTTCATTCAACCCGCCAGCGTCTCAAACCGTAAGGTGCAAGGCGAATTGGTATATTGCGAAATTCAGGACTGGCCTTCTCAATGGCGGCAATAAGCTCATGTTTGTAGTGCGTGTTTTCTTTCAACAACAATGTTACAGAGCCGCCAACGCCGCCGGCTCCGTTGACTTTGTAGCCATCCACTCCAAAGCGCCGCGCAATTTTTATGACGGTATTGGCTCGCTCGCCCACCAGCTCCGGATGCAATCGTCTCTGGGCCTCCGTGTTCAGAATCATCGTGCGCCCAAATCCCTTCAAGTCGCCGCTCAAAAGCGCCTGCTTGCCGCGCTCTGCGGCCTCTCTTAAAGGCTCAAGGCATCGTCTGTACTGCCCGGAACGTTCCAATCTGGCAATTACATTTCGATGAACCTCTGAAGATGAGTGCGGTTTTCCAAGATAAATTAACAACAGCCGCGATTCAAGTTCCCATATCAAGGCCTCCGGCAGATAAAGTGGCGATACTGATGCCTCCGGATAATGCGTCATTTCAATAAAATTGACTCCACCGTAGGCGGCGGCAAGCTGGTCTTGAATACCCGACTGATATTTCAAGATGTGCGTTTCAACATGATGCGCCTTGCGCGCAATATCATAGCTGCTCATGCTGCCCTGTCGGAGATAATCCAATGCCCCGATTATGGCCACTGACACCGATGCCGATGTGCCCGTGGATGCTCCTGCCGGCGCCTCTGAATAGATTGAAACTTCAAGTCGCAAATTTGGCGGCAGGTCAAAAACGCGGAACGCTGCCTCAATTAGCGGATGGCGCGACCATGTTTTGGCCTTCGGATTGATCTGGTAGCTGTCGTGATAGTTCTCGGCATGAATTACAATCTGGGCCTCCCCCGCCTTCTTCTTGCGGGCTGCTACAATGACCTCCACACATGGGAACACAGCCATGTTAAGCACTTTTCCATGGCCGGCAAACCATGTATCGGTCCATCCCCCGAGGTCACATATTCTGATTGGCGCAGTGCACTTGATCAACATAGGATGTTTTTGACTTGCGAGCTTAACCGCCAGATGCCTGCTTTTGCAACTCCTTCATTCTCACTTTTACCAAAAATTCGTAATACCCCGAATGAACACAATACACAAAGCCAGGCCAGCCTTCCAAAAAGCCAAGTTTGAACACATACGGCCACATAAATCGCAGAACCGGCCAGCCAGGCAGCCGGGTGAGTAAAAGTTTCAAGGCTGGATTTCGCACCGAACCATGTGGCGAAAAAAGCGCGCGAAAATTTAATCTGGCGGAAAGTCGGGCCGCTGCCTCTTGTCCGGCATAACGCGCATGCCTGGCAAGCCAATGCTCCATGCCCTTGCTGAATGCCTCGTGCCTGTATGGAACTTTGATGTAGCCCAGGCGTCCTACAACCGAATCTTCCTTCTGTCCATGTCCGAAGTCCTTGAAGCGCGCACGCCCCTTGCGCACAACCCGAAACTGCCACTTTGGAAAGGAGTCGCACCTCTTCATCCATTGGCCCATGAAAATCATTTGCCAGCAACAGTAAAACCCAGCCACATCCGGCCCAGCGGACTGCGCCGCGCCCAGCAATGCCTTATGGAATTCCGGTGTTACCAATTCATCAGCATCCAGAAAAAATATCCACGGATGTTTTGGCTTGCAGTTGTCCAACGCCCAATTGCGTTGGTTTGCAAAGGTATCAAAAGGGCGCTGCCAGACATGCGCACCATGCTGCCGGGCAATTTCCAACGTGCCATCAGTGCTGCCTGAATCCACTACATGGACGTCATCGCACCATTTCAGCGTCTCCAGACACCGCGGCAAATCGCGCACCTCATTGAATGTTAAAATTACAACACTCACCATAAGACATCCGTCTGAAGTTCAGCCGGAAAGCACCCGCTGGTACAATCTTAAAAGCGGGATTACAGCGTTCTGGCGGCTGCATCGCCGGCTAACTGCAAGATGGCATGCATTACCTAGACGTTGCCTTTCCTTCGAATTGACTAACAGTTTCTTCATCAAATGCGCCAGATGGGCAACATCATCTTCCTGAAAAATTAATTCTTGGGGCAGCACTTCTGGAATGCCTCCACGGTTTGAACCTATTACAGGTTTTCGCATCGCACCTGCTTCCAACATCACAAAAGGCGATGGGTCGTCCCATTGGGATGGCACCACAACAACCATTGACTGCCGCATATACTCCAAAACTTCTGATCGAGGAAGTTTGCCAATCCATTCCACGAAGCCATCCAAACCAAGCTCGGATGAAAGTTTCATCGCCTCGGCCTTGAACTCTCCGTCTCCGATAAAAACCAGCCTTGGATTCAAGCCCTGCTTAAGCAGCATGCCTGCCGCCTTTAGAATTAGATGCGGGCCTTTGTCTGAACTCATCCTCCCAGCAAAACAGAACGAATACTTTGGATTGTTATCCGAATTGGTCCGGAACTCATGGTCATCCACATCCAAAAAATACGGTATTACTTTTACATTCAACGGTAGCCGAATGTCGCGCGCCATGAATTGTGATGGAACAACCAGAGCGTCAGCCAGCCAAGCGCATCCAATGCGGGCTGCCAGCCGCAGACAACTAGACCCAAAATACTTGAAGAAATTCCAGCTCAATCGCCACCCCAGGCCATGACTCCATACCACGGAAACAGTTTTTTTCAAACACGCACCAAAAGGTAATTTCCTGTCTTCAACAGATTGCTGCCATGTGCCCCAAAATGGGAAATGATATTCCTGAACAATCGGTTTTCCGGAGCATTTGGCCAGAAGCATGGCTCGCAGTTCCCCTGAATTAAGGTGAATTATATCCGCCCAATCTACCGCAGCCTTTACATCCCTTAAGCTTGCAGTTGCACTTGGCAATATCCTAATGCAAGCCCCCTCTGCCTCCAGTTTGGGCTTTAGTGTCTCCAAATACGCAACCACGCCACTAATCTGTCCAGGCAGGAACGGGTGTTGCAGCAACACGTTCACGTTATAAAGTAACTTGCAGGGTTCCTAAAGTCCTTTGGGTATCATGTCATTATTGTTGTCTTATTCTTCTAGGCTTCAATGGCCGGCACGGGTGGCCTGCACAAACCTGCCATGCAGGCATATCCTTTGTAACAACCGAACGTGCCCCAATGACTGCACCCTCTCCAATCGTCACCCCCGGGCACACGAAACAATCCGCCGCCACCCATGCCATGTCACCGATGGTAATTGGCTTTGCTACCAGCTCAAATCCGGCCGACTCGTAATCATGAGTGCCGGTGCATATATGTGAGCCTTGGGAAATCACTGTCCGGCGTCCAAGACGAACAAGGGCTTGGTTGTAAAGATTGGCGCCGCTGGCAACGCCGGCTTCCTCGCCGCATTCGAGATTCCATGGGGCCCAAATCCGTGCTCCGGGGTAAATGTGACATCCCTTACCCACCTTCGCTCCAAAGCAACGAAGTAAAAATCTCCGCCAGCCATGAAGAGGAGTCGGGCTTGGCCTGAAAAGCAACAACCATGTTAAATTCCAAAGCGCACGTGCAATTCGATTTTTTAATGGAAAAGACGGCCCGGTAAATGCGTCGTGACTGCTCATATCACCTTTTGATCGGCTCGTTTTTCGAGATTCTTGTTCCAACGCCACACTCATTCAGTGTCTGTAAAAACAGTTCCGCAGCCCGTCCAGCATCAAAATGCTTTTCAAAGCAACGGCGCGCGTTGGAGCGCATGGTTGATCTGTTGGAATCACCCGTTTCCAGCCACCGCTTTAACAGGCGGCAAGCTCCCTCCTGGCCAGGCGCTTCGACAAAACCTGCATCCGCCGCGGCAATCTCCCGCCAAATGTTTATCGCGTATGAAATCAACACAGGCGTGCCGCACGCCAATGCCTCCACAACAGCCAGCCCAAAGTTTTCCTGAAATGAGATCAAGGCAAAAACCTCGGCTGCATATAACGCGCCCCATTTCAAATCTCCCGTCAGCATGCCCGGCCACGTAACGCGCCCGCTGATTCCATGGGTTGCACACAGTTCTTGCAACCGTCCCTGCCACCCAACCTGATCCGGACCTGCCATGATGAGGTGCAAGTCAGGGTACTGCGGTGCAACCTCAGCAAACGCCCTCAGTAAAAGGTCGCAACCTTTTTTCTCGTGGATTCTGCCCAAGAATAAAATTAAACGCTTGCCGGCCAATTGCGGGTATTGCTTAAAGAAAGCCTCTCTAAAGTGCGCCGCATCTCCCTGTGGCGGCGTAATTCCCATCGGTACAACCCGTTCACGGCAGCGATATGGCCGAAACGATTTGCGCGCCTGGAGCATTTCTTCTTCCGCGGTAAACAACACCGCTCGCGCATCACGCAAAACCCGATATTCAGCCCAAGGCCAATAAAGCAGTTTTTTCAGGTGTTTTAATGGATACCGTCGCTTGAACCAGGGGTCCAGCATACCTTGTGGAAGCACAAAGTAGGGAATTGCACCATTCCTTAATACCCGCCAAACCCCAAAGCTGCCATATTGCCAGAGACCATGAGCCACAACGGCATCCACGTTTTCAGAATACTCTCTCAACCATGGGACGAATTTCGGTGTCCACCCGTACTTGAAAATACCGGGTCCCAATGCGAAAACTGGGATTGGATTTCGGCCCAGCCACGGTGCACGCGGCGAATCAAGGCATGCAACGGACACATCGTGCCCCGCTTGGGAATGAATTGCGGCTAGTTGCCAAATCCATTCTATTGGCCCACCGCCCGCAGGGTTAACCGAATGAATTACGTGCAATAAACGCATGCCGGTTTTTAATTCAAACTCGCCACGCAATTTCGGCGTTTACTTTCGGTTTGTTCAAAAATTTCACGATACAATTCCTCGTACGCGTCAACCATTGTTTTGGCTGAAAACCGCTGGGAATTGGCTATTCCGGCAGCAACGCGGACTTGTCGCTCGACTGGCCCCTCCTCAATCGCCTTTTTCACAACTGCAGCCGCTGCCGTAGGCTCAAGGGAGTCCAAATACCATGCTGCCTCGCCGCCGACTTCCGTCATTGGCGCACGGCGGGTGGTAACAACTGGACAACCACAGGCCTGTGCCTCTGCAATGGGCAATCCAAAGCCCTCAGCCAACGATGGAAACAGCAAGCATTTTGCCTCCGAGTAAAGTGCGCACAACTCTTCATTGGAACATTGACCTGCAATTATTATACGGTCTGACAGTCCTTGCTTTTTCACCCAGTATGACTGGCTGCTTGAAAGTGGCGGCCCAACCATGATCAAGTGAAGTGGTTTTTCTGATTGCTTTGCAACCTCAGCGTAAATCTCCAAAACGCCTTGACGGTTTTTGTACCATGAATCGTCACCCACGTGCAAAATGAACTCAAATTTACCATCAGAAACATGGTGCCCAACTCGTCCAAGCAATACATTTACTCGCTTCAGAGCAGATTCCTTTTGCATGGGCGTATATGAGTAAGCCAGCCCCATGTAGATTCGTCTAATGCGCGCGTTAAAAGGACCAATTAACCGCAAAACATCCTGCCTTGTCGCTTCTGAATCCACCGCCAGCCACCGTGCCATTTTCAACCCGCCCAGAATCATCATTTGCAATTGCCGGCCACTCCAACGCACCCGGTTGTTTGGAAATTCCCCCATGGCTGCTCTGATGGCCAACAAATCGTGGCAGGTGACAAGATGCGCAAAACGGCTCACCTGCCGCATGTAAATTGCATTTGAATGGTCTGTTACGTGAATTAAAAAACCCTCACGATTTTCTGATGCCACTTTTCTTAGTTTGCGATTCAGTGTAATCGGAAAGAGCAAATACTTATCCAGATATCCAAGCCATTTTCCCATACCACGCCTTGGATTCAAGCGTTGCCCGAATACAACGGACGGTCGGAGCAATTCCACGACATGACACCGCTCTGCAAGCTCTGCTTCCAGCGTCTGTGAAAAACGCCGCATGCTTTCCGGACAGCCCGGTTGATAATTTGCAAGCAGGCAAATGTTCAGCCGTTTTGAAACCATATAAAGACTATGAATTATCCCAGCGGAATCCGACGCACTGTTCCACGCTGGATGTGTCCTGCTCGGCGGGTTTGGGGCACAGTTGTGGTCTGAATATCTGGATGCTCAATAGCAGCCCAAGCTAGACCCGTAATCAGTGCAAAAAATCCAAGCGTGGTGGGCTGTCCCCATTGACCTGAAATGACGTTCAAAGCAATGCTGCTAAATAGAAGCAGCCCCAAAATGTGGCCTTCCGTGGCTTTTTTGTAGGCAAGTTTGCCCAGTTTAATTGCCAAAGCCAGACGGTAAAAAACAAATGCCAATCCCAGCAAGGGTCCCATTTCGAAAATGACCCGCCCCCACTCTCCCTCAGAAAGCAAAAACTTAATTTCACCGGTGAGCAGTTTGGCACCAACATTGGTCCCCACGCCCAAACCAAACCCGGTAAGCGGTATATCCAACAAATGTTTCAATGGCTCGGTGAATCCGCTCAAAAAACGTCCAGCCAATCCACCCTGCACACGCTCAATCTCGCCGGCCTGCTTAAACCTTTCAGTCAAAACTTCCGTGCCTTCTTCAAAATTTTCAACGTAAGCCAGGATGCCCAGCGCGACCACCAACATGAACAAAAAGCGGCTGACCCCCGCTGTAGCCCTTTTTGCGGCAGCCAATCCAAGGATAAAAGTTGCCAGTACAATCCCAGTTGAAAGCACTGCCGCCCGGCTGCCGGATACGGCCAGCCCCAGACCTGTGGAAGCAAGGCACGCCAACAGCAGCCACCGTGAGTATGCCTGTTTGGAGGCTGCACCGTAGCATAAAAATGCCGCCACAACCGCATAAAACGATACCGGGCCAGTTATGAACGAAAAAGTTCCCGGAGGCCGAATGCGTCCCATTGCCGTAGGCAACTGCTGCCCCGGTCCTGTCCCCACTGCACGATTTATCCAGGCGTCAGGAGGTGACTGAAATTGATAAGCCATTAGCAGCGACATCGGTATGGCCAGAAGCAAAAACCATTGGCCCATCTTCCGAATATCCCCTGAATCAAATATCCGAGGCAGCAAAAATACCAATGGCAGGTGCATGTAATCCGAACGCAGCCCATAAATTAAAACCTCTACCGGGATGCCATTCGCCACCTGTATCAACGCGAGTGCGAGGGAAGCCAGAAACAATCCTGTCAAACCTGCCCATAAACCAGCACGTCTGGGGAATAAATTGTATCTGGCAGCCTGCATGTATATCAGAAGCACGACGGGATCGCGTACAATCAGTAGCGGATTCGACAATTGCGGCGCCACCCATTTCCGCAAGGCCCCTTCAAAGATTAGAAGCCAAAAATACATCCATACCAGTTTCTTGAGCAGTCTCAAATCCGCCGCAGGGTTCGTTTTAACCCCTGACTGCATATTTACAGGCATAGTCTTAATGCTCGGCCTCATTGACGCTCGGCTGTCCTAGCATGTATAAACTCAAAATTTGCCCGGCATACGTGCTCCATTTGTATTGGGCGGCCTTCCTGCGGCAGTATTCGCGCATCATTGGCAAATTAGACATATTGTCCGCCAGCCTGGCAATTGCTTCCGCAATTTTTTCGGGGCTGCGAATAGGCACAAGCCACCCGGTCTTTCCAGGTTCTATTAAATCCTCGCCGCCTGCATTGGGCGTAACAATCAACGGTAAACCCAATGCAAGCGCCTCTTGCTGCACCAGGGCGCGCCCCTCAACTATTGATGGCAACACCAATGCATCACAAGTCCCCATCAACCTCAGTGCATCTACATGCGGACGTGGTGCTTCGTAAATGAAATTCGGATATTGTCTGCGGTAAAATTCCATTGGTGCCATTGGTTCGCCAAGAACAACCAGCTCAACATCCCTGCGCTTCAGCAATTTCATCGCAGCGAACAAGTCAGCAAGTCCCTTTCGCTGGGTCATCTGGCCAGCGAACAACAGACGAAGCCGCCCGTTGCCTTTCCAAGAATCCACAGGTGGCATTGGCGATGGCGAACCGAACTCTGCAACTTTGCTTTTGTGTTTCTGCGAATCGGGGAGCGTCTGTTGTACAAATTTGCTTGGAACTACGACAACATCGGCCAATTCCAATTCTTCAGTTTTTCTATGGCATTTGGCCTCCGAGTCTTTGTTGCCCAAAAGTGTCATCTCCCATTCCGGACATCGTTCCGCTTCTTCTGCCAATAAGCGTTTTGAAATTTCCCAGTAGGCAATTGGCAGTTCATACACACACTTTGCGCCGATTTCCCGAGCGGCCCTGAAAGTTGACAGCGCTCCATCCTCATAAGCATGCACTGCCGTTGGTTTCAACGTCCTGATTTGAGCTGAAACTTGGTTGTCCAGGTTGCGATAGATAGCATCCACCGATGCCCAGCCGGTTTCATGGCGATAAACAGCGCTGCATCCCAAAGCTTTTCCAGCCAGCCGCAGGCATTCACGATACGGATGACAGCGAATTTTTGAATCAGGAATCGGAAAAGACCGGCGAGATAGTTGAGCGCGATATTTTTCCGGCAAAACACGCGAAAGCCACGCATCCTTTTTCCAAGCAATGGTTGTAAAGAAAAGAAACTCCATCCCGGCGGCATTCGCAGCTTCAAGCAGCGCGCGCACAAACGTGTTACCCGTCGGGTGGCTTATTACCAACATTTCAACACGACGTCTTTGATTCCAAGGCTTTGCGGAAAACTTCCAGATACCGCCCCGCTACCGCCTCAGGTTTGAACTGGGCAACATGCTGATTAACGCCATCAAGCAAACGTTCACGAAGATTCGGCTCCTTTAACGCCAGCTCAAGTCTCTCCGCAAGCGAGAATACATCGCCTCTTTTGAACAAGAGGCCATGTCTGCCAATTGCTTCGGGAAGCCCACCACTTTCAGCCGCCACCACAAGACAGCCGCATGCCATCCCTTCCAATGCCGCAAGCCCGAAGGTTTCTTCACAACGCGACGGAATTACCAAAATTTTGTGCTGATTCAGCAGCCTGACCAGACAATCCCCATTTTGATACCCCAAGAAACGCATCCTGTCTTGCAGGCCGAGGGCATCTGCCTGCCGTTGCAGCTTTGATTTTTCGGGGCCATCGCCGACGATGCTTATGCTGGGCAACACGCCGCGCCTCTTTAAAGCTCCAGCAGCATCTATCAACAGGTCCACACCTTTTTCAGAGACCAGACGCGAAACACACACTACCCCGTCACACCGCTCAATTCCATTCTTACAGACAAATACATTCGAATCGTACGGCCCTCCAATAACTCGCGCAGGCACGGGCAAGCTGCCAGCCAATACGCGGCTTACTGCAATGTTCATGGCATGACGCGATAACGCCCGCTTGATAAAATCACGCAACGCCGTCCCTCCTGATGGACGGCGTATCCAAGTATGGTGTGCAATCACCCACGGCTTCCGCACAATCGTCAAAGGCCACGCACTCTTGAGACTAATGTTATTCTGAAAAAAAACTTCGCACCACCTTGTCAGCCTTAACAGTGTAAGCGCGTCTGGACGACGATAAACTGGAAATGGGAAATCGTCTTTTCCATCCGATTTGGTATTCGTGACCACACGCACTTCATGCCCCATCAAATGAAATTGAACTGCCAACAAGCGCGCAACAGTCTCAGTGCCCCCAAGGCTTGGCGGAAATACGTGCGATAACAAAAGGATTCGCATCTGTTATTTTGTCATTCGCAACGTCTATTGTGTCCGAGAACAAGCCAGCCTGCTTTTTTGAAACGCTGCAAGGCCCTTTCAGGCGCAATTGTGGCCAGCCATGTAGGCACCACCGGGCTTTTCCTGGATGCTTCCTTTCCAAACATGGTTAATCTCAATCGAAGCCAGCCTGGATAAAGTATGAAAATGGAGTAACCATACCCTTGCAGCCATTCCGCGATGCTTGCTGAACTCTCCGCCGAACACTCGTAAAGAATATCACGAATCCGCCCTTTTTGAATCATGGAATGCGCCCCTCTAAAAACGTCCCACTCAGCCCCCTCCACATCTATTTTCAGAACGCCAACGCTTGAAATGTTTGCCAGATAATTGTCCAAAGTTGTCACTTTCGTCCGACATGCGTCCGGTGAAGTTGATTCAGAAACTAGTTTTGCTGTCCCTTCATTGGCATGGAAATCCGCTCCGGTCATCAAAAAGCCGTATCCTTCACGAGCGCCAATCGCAACCTCTGCAATTGTCAATTGCGCCATGGCTTGCCTTGAAGACCATTTGGCTGCGTTGCGTTCCAATCGTTTGAACAGAAGCGGATGCGGCTCAAAGGCGAAAACTTTTCCTTTTGGGCCGGCTCTTAGCGCCAACAAGCTGGTCATTTGTCCTATATTGGCGCCAACATCCACTGCAATATCCCCCGGCTCAGTCAAACGCCATAGCGCTTCGCATACATCCAAATCGTGCACACCCGAGTGCCAGATGGCCCTGCCTATTGTTTCATGCGGGTTTATGTGAATTGGAAGCCCCCAAGGTAGCACAGTTTCCACTTCATCCGCACCAACAGGGAAAATTCCACGCCATACCCGCCGCACAATCTGCCACGGGCGAAACAAATAAGGGGCTTTGGTAAAATGGAAGAACATCTTTGCTTTCTGTTTATCAGGCCGTTTGAGCCACTGCCTGCGCCCCAAAATATCTCAAATCCCTTTGAAATTGTTCAGCCACCTTTGGCAATCTGGAGATTCCAATCTCGCGTTTTGCTGTCCGAAGCCGGTTTGGAAAATCAGGTGTCAATCTAATAAGTTGTTCCTCCAATTCAGGAAAACCGTCCTCCCATGGGTTTGTTCCGGGTTGGTCCTCACGATTTACAATTACTGGCAGGCCATGTTCCAGCATTGCCGCAACTGACGCACTTTTCCCAATAATCGCAAGAGGTGTCGTAGCCACGCCAAAGTCCAGCGAGTTAAGCCATTCTGAAACACGTTCAGGCGCCATTTCACCCAAACGAAAAAAGGCGAACTCGGTTTTATACCTGGCCGCCATTTGTTTCCAAAGAGCTTCCCCGCCGCCAATTCGTCCTGCTGATATGAGCACAACTTTTTTGTCGTTCTGAGACGCCGTCTCGCGCAACTTGCTGAACAACGGTTCTGGAGGCCAAACAGAGTGCAATGTCCCAAAAAAACCAAATATCCAATACTGGCTGCGGTTCGCAGCATTAATGGCAATCCCGCCTTCTTGCAATATGGGAAACAACCACTCGTCAGCAGTCTTGTTTCCTACGGGTACGGCGCCAAACAAGGGCAGAATTGCTGCGTTTATACCAACATTTCTCAGCCGGCGGACGTATGTTCCGTTGCTGGTGTGAACAACAGAAGGCGACCATTGCCGATGCATCCTGCGAATCAACCAGCGCTGCACTGCGCCTGTCAACCGGTGCCTTAATGGGGATTTGACGCCGCCAATCCAAAGTTCGTGGTACATGATATGCCGCCGGGCAGCCGCAACCAGTGGCTGCAGCCGTTTCCCGAGGTTCCATACCAAACCGCGCCGGTTAAATCCGTAACTTACAAACTGCAGACTAAGCCAGTCGGGAATGAAGCCGGAGAGAAACGAATTCAGTTTTGTATCGCGAACATCCCGTGCCATTTTTTGCCCTATACGAAGAATGGCCAATCCGTTTTTTGTTTCCTCTTCCGTACCATTGACAAATGGATCATTTAACGCAGCAATGCAGCATTCCCATCCGGCTTTGGCACATTCTGCCGCAAGCATCAAGGTGTAATCTCCAACGCCATCCTTTCCCGGCTCCAAACACGGCACTATGAAAGACACTCGCATCGTCCGAGAACAACGGTTACAAAATGATCACGATTGTTTTACATGCCGCTCCAACCATGACGAATAAACTAACGCCAGCCTGGCACTGGCCGTATCCCACCGAAGCGATAAAACACGCTGGCGCGCATTATTCGACATGTTTTTCCACAGAACATCATCAACAAGCAGTTGTCGCAAGCGAGCCGTCATTCCCTCAGTATCATTGAAATCCAAAACAAAACCATCATGGCCGCTGTTCAATTCCGCTCCAAAGCCCGTCGGCGTCGTGACCGGGACGCAGCCACGCGCCATGGCCTCGGTCAGGGCAAGCCCAAACCCCTCATAGCGGGATGGAAAGAAAAGCGCCCGCGCATTTTCCAGACCCCGCGCCAATTCCAAAACTGATATTTTGGGGTGAATTATCACACGTGAACGCAGTTCGCTTGCGAAACTATTCCTTGCCTTTTCAGCGTCTCCTTGAACTCCATACACATCAAAAGTTGCGTCTGGAATTTCCTTCAAAAGCCTGGAAATTACCGGCACAAGAACCTTTATGCCCTTGCGTGGAATCCATGAGCCGAGATATGCAACACTACGGCCTCGCTGTGAAATCTGTATGGGGCCTAAAAATTCATCGTCCACCCCGTGAAAAATGACTTCAACCCTATTCCTGGGTACCCCGCCGAAATTCGCTGCATATTCAGCATCCGCCCGGCACAAACAAACCAATCCATCAATAACATGTAATGCCTTGCGGTAAGTCCAACGGTATAGCGACCCGACGAGCTTGTTTTTAAAAATATTACCCTGAGAATCATCCTCGTTCTGGAAGCGCCTTTCCTGCGCCTCTGCATACAGCTCCAAGCCATTTGTGTGCGCCACCAATAAAGGTCTGCGACATCTTGAATACAGCCGCCATGCGCAATACCAAAACTCGGCGCCGTACATTTCCAAAATATCATAATGCTCCTTTGAAGCTAACCGCTTGACAGCCCGCCACGCGCCGATCATCTGGCGAAAGCGTTTCCCTCGTCTCAAATTTGGCATCCACTCGTAGTCCCCAGGCCCCAATGCGGTGACCTCATGCCCCAATCGCCTCAGACCATCGCAATACATTATAACAGCCTTTCCTGAACCAAGCGTTGGATCCAACGGGCAATTGGTAAGGGTCAAAATTCTCATGACAAAACGTAAAAACCAAACTTTAAGAAAGTATATCTAGCCGGCGTATTCTTGCGTCATGCTTTCCAGAAATCGCTGCAAGTACATTTACTGATCGCACAGCAGCTATTTCGTTGATACCATCTTTTGCATCATCCAACCTCTCAAGGTGCTCGCCAGCTACAAAAAACCTATTGTATCCGCATCTCTTCAAAAACTGAATTATATCCGCAGGCGTGTGCCCAAAGTCTGCGGTCCATAGTTGAAACAGTTCAAAAAGTATCAGAGGCCCGAACTGCTCCAGGACAACGCGGCCACCTCGCAATGCAAGCAGTTCAGCGCCTTCAACATCGCATTTGACGAAATCCAGTCGTGACAGCGAATTCCCTCTCACATAGTCATTCAAAGTGACAAGCTTTACCGGAAACGAAGAAACAACAACGCTTTGATTCCATGAGCCTCCTTTGTGTTGCCGCAAGGACGCCTGTCCGGAATCCCCACCCGGCACAGATACAGTTCCATCGCCTGAGCAGTCGGAACACGCAACTTGATTCAAAAGATAATTTTGGTTCCGGGGCCGCATGGACATCCGCGCTGAAAGCTTTTCAAATGTTTGCGGTACAGGTTCAAAGGCATGAACTTGTCCGCCGGCACCCACAATGTCTGAAAAGAGCGATGTGAAGTACCCTTCATTGGCGCCCAAATCAAACACCACATCGCCACGCTGCAGCAGCGAAAGGTAAATTCGTTTTTCAAGGCTGCCGCGCCGCAGCAGCGATAGGACCTTCAAATAGAATTGCGGCCGGCTGGCCAGTGCCACTTCAAGTATTCGTTTGGCGTAAAAGCCCATTTTTCCTTACAGGTAGCCACGCGTGTCTCTGGGAATAGTACCACGACGCATTCGTGCTTCTTCCGTGCGGCAAATTCTGGCCGCAATGACATGAAATATTCTGCTGTATGCCATACACAAGGCCGCATACCGCGTGTTGCGGTAATGCCACAGTGTCTGAAAAAAGCGTTTGTTAAAACGCAACCAATCCAGGGCAGCAATCCACCAGAACTTAAATGGCCCCATCTTATCCAGGGCTCCGGCCTCCAATTTTTCAGTCTCCATCAATGCCGCCTCGGCTGCTTCATATCTAAAATGTTTCACCGCAACAATGCCAAGTCGGGGATTATTATGATGTTCGTACGGGTTTTTAAGGGTTTTAACGGGACCATCCACAACGGGCATTTCGTGCGCTGACTTCATCGGCCATTTTAACTTGGATGTTCGCGCCAGCCGCAGTTGTGTAGCCCCCTGCCCCAGACACTCGCCAAAGCAATGGGAAATGGACGGGATTTTGAACCCATCATAAGCGCACGGTTGCTCCAATGCCTCCAAAATTTCATGCGCACATTCAGCAGTGTAAAATTCGTCGGAATCAACCCACAGGACAAAGTCTGATTTGATGTTCTGCCGTAACTGCTCAAAACGAAGGCGATGGTCAACTTCCGTGTTGTGGTAATATTTGGCCTTTGGAAACTTTTCCTCAAGCATTCGACGCACCTCGTCGTTGTCACTTGCGTCACCAACAACGATCTCGTCCACCCAATCCAACCTGCTGAGACATTCCTTTAAAATAAACGCGCAATTCTTCACGCCCAAATAAGCTGCAATGGTATGACGCATAAAAAGTACCTGTGACTCCTAAAATTAGCGCAAGTTGAATCTTCTCCAAGCGTTATAGGCCACGTCAATAATGGCGCCAATACCACGATATACCAGTTTGGGCGGGCCAGATGGCGGAGACACGGTCTCCTCCAACAATCCTTTTTTCACGGCTTGTTCATAGCACCCCATCCAATTCCAGTCCCATACCAAATCAAGCCAAAAGCGTTTTTCGCCGTAGCGATGGAAAATTTTCAGCAATTCCACATCCTGCCATGGAAACTTCTCATCAATCACAGTTCTTACGTTAAAACCCAATTCCAGCCAGCCCTTGAACCATTCAGGCGGTACAGGCACGGCGTTTTCCTTCAAACCTTTCATGACACGCCCTAAATTGTACGCCCAGCGCCGCCTGTACAACGGATTAAGTTTATGCAGATTATCCTGAGCAGCATAAAACCGGAATTTTGCACTTTGAGCGCGAATTCTTGCCAAACCGTAATGCAAAAACTTTATGTCCCTAACAACCAACCGCGGAGCATCGTCCGGTGTTGGAATACGAATGCTGCCCAACACCGGTCCAAAATGAGGTTTGTTATCATCGTAATATCCCAATGGCCACGGGCCGTCAGGGTAACGCACACATTGTTCGCATGTTTCAATCAAGTCTGGCTTTTCGAATAAAAATACCGTGCCGGGTTTTTGTTTCTTCATCACTTCCCATCCTTCTACTCCCACGGAATCGGCCGTAAGCAACTCATCTGCATCCAGTGCCAAAAGGATTCTGGGGCCGGGAAACAATTTGCGGGCTGTGTCAATCAACAGGCGCTGGCGAGATATATTGCTGAACTCGACGTCTTTGTTCTCGATTAAGATAACCTTGGGATGACGTTTCGCCATTTGAGGCGTGCCATCAGTTGAATGCTGGTCAGCGATTATGATATGGTCCGCAAATCGGCTGGTTATTGAAAGAAATGTATCCAATATCCATGCCTCATTGCGGACTGGGGTAAGAACAATTATTTTCGGGGTTTCCATACCTGGTACGGTGCTAAAACTTGTTTCCGTCAGATTCCTCCCAGCGACTTTTTGCCAGCCTGATCAACCGCGGCCAGCCCAGAACAATTTTTCTATCAAATCTGGCATGCCAAAAATATGATGCGAGATATCGGGCAGCAAGAAGCCGGTTTGGTTTGAAAAAAAGGTTGTAGCACAAACTGGCAAACAGATAACTCGCAAAGTCTGGCTCAGGATTGCGATTGGGGTTTGTAATTGTATCGTGCTGATGCTCGACAAGCTCACCTTTCAGGCACCTGCTGTGAAAGCCCAGCCGGTAAAGGTATGCGCCGAACTCAAGGTAGCTCGAACCATAGCCGAATTCTTCAACCATAAACCAGCCGCGCCTGAAAATTTCCGCTGGATAAATAGTTGAGCCGTCTGCAATGGCCCAATTGTCATCCAAACAATGCACCGGCCCGCCGACTCCCGCCGGCTCCAGTTGGTTTGCAGTTTCAGCACGCCCAATCACGCGGCCGCTGAAAATGCTGATTTCGCCTGTGGTCCAAATAAAGTGCGGCTCGCTTTTAACTGCTTCAATGCATCTTTCAAAGTGACCTTGAGGGAAGGTGTGGTCGTCGTCCACCGTCCGGATGTGTGTGCCCTGGCAGGCAAGGGCAACATGATTTCGATTGGCATACAAACCCCGCTTCGGGCCTTCGATGTAACGGCACTTCCATTTTAGCGCCAGTTGCCGGTTGATTTTGGCTGCCTCCACTTGGTTTGAATCGTCAGAAATAACGATCTCAAATGGTTGAACACTCTGCGCGCGCAAGCTAGCAAGGCATCGCGCCAGCGACTCGGGCCGATTACGTGTGACGAGGGCTACGCTTATTTTAACGTCTGTCGCCATTGTTCGTTTGCACCATCACCCCGACGGCCAATAAAACAGGTTGATGTAGGCATCTGTTTCCCATTCCTTTTTCAGGAATTGTCGCGGACTGCCAATGGCATCCACAAAACGACAGCAGGAATAATTAAAACTGCTCAGCAAATGGTGCACCGGCCAATCACCAAGTCGTCTTACACCGGCCAAAAGCGTGTTGAATTCCACGCAAATCCAGGGGCGTGAATCTCGGATTACAGACTTTGCCCCTTCCAAAACTTCTATTTCTGCACCTTCAACGTCAATTTTGATCCCGTGCACTCTTTTTTTCTGCAACACGTCATCGAGGGTAACAATTTTTACTTGAACAGAGTTATCTGCAGCCCTCGATGACATCCGGCAGGTATTATGCTCTGTTGGACAAGTCAAAAACCCATCGCCGGCCTCTCTGCCACAAGCGCAATTATTGGCCTCAACAATTCCAGCCACCTTGTTAAATTCAAGATTTTGAACAAGCCGCCGAAACGTGTGCGGATTAGGTTCAAAAGCAAAAACCTTGCCTTCCGGCATTACGCATGATGCTGCTGTTAATGACCATAACCCTATGTTCGCTCCGCAATCTACAAATGTCTGGCCAGCGCGTAAAAGTTGCCGGAGCACAGCCAAATCGGCTTCTTCTTCCCGGTGCAACCATATCATGGCCTCATAAGGCACGCACAGTTGGCATGGCAGACGAAACCCTCCTGGCAATGTTCGTTCAAAAGTGCCTGCCTTTTCCCCCAAACGCCGCTGCCATTCAAGCCATATATTTACAAGTCGTGCCTTGCCGCGAAATTCGGGCGAATATTTCAGCAATTGTCCAAAGAGTCTCATTTGAGCGCCATTGCTCGTTGACGCGAATTTCCGCCCGCTTTCAAGTGCCGGTGGAGTTGGCTGTGCGCTTTAATGCAGATTGGGCCTTAAATTTCCTGTAATAATGCACAGTCCAGTACCATAAACACCCAAGAACCAAAGGCGCTGAACACCACTTCCATGCTTCGTCGAAAACAGTTGTTTTCCAGTTTATTTGCTTGAACCTAGTTTGCAATTGCATGGAGCCTTTGAAACAAGATTTCCCCTGCCACAGGAAAATTATCCACAGGCATTTTACCAAGGACTGTTCCGCAAGCAGCCCCTGCCCTGTTTTGTAATAATACAAGACCAGCCAGCGATGCATCCATATTCGACGGAAAAGCTGGCGAAAATTAATTGCATATTGCGGGTGTCTGACAACCGCAGCCGGGAGAAAGGCGGCTTTAATCCCTTCTTTTTGCAACCGCCATGCAAATTCCATATCCTCGCCGCCGGCTTCGAGGAAATCCTCATCAAAGCCCCCCATTGCAAGAAACCGGGAGCGCAACACCGCCAGATTGCAGCTCCAAAACACACCGCCAAATTGGTTTTCCACCGCGTGGGACATCGGAGAGTCTCTTTTATCCGGTATAACTGTTCTTCCCTCGATAACCTCGACATCGCCTTGAGATATTCGCTCCGCAATGCATGCCAACCACGACTTTTCCGGCAAGCAATCATCATCCACAAATGCCAGCCATTCTCCACGTGCCTGACGCGCCCCATGATTTCGATTTGCAGCCGGCCCGCGATGCGGTCCTTCTGTCCAACGCGCCCATGGATACCTGGACTCAATCAGTTTCCGCGCATTGCCCTTAACTCCGTCATCAGTGACAACAACCTCGTATTGGTCGAACAGGAGCGTCTGTTGCCCAGGCGCGAGGCAATCCAGGCATTTGGCAAGTAAATCATTGCGATGACACGTGGGAATAATTACCGAAATCAACATCTACTTTACTCCGCGCCAATCCAATCACACGTTTTTATACCATGTCCGCCAGCGCCCTTGTTGGGGAATAACCGTGGCCTCCAACGCACTCTCCTTTTTGGCGACACACCACAAAAGCACATTCTCCGCCTCCTCCGGCATTGACAGCGGCACCCCCGTAAACGTGCTATACCTCTCCAAAACGATTGCGAAACCATTCAACTCGAGAAAACTCAAAATGCACTCTGGACTGAACGTATGAAATCCATGGTCAAAGCAACCCTTGCATGGCAGTTGCAAGACCAGGTGTCCGCCAACACGAGTCATGCCAATCAGGTTTTCGAGACATTGCCGGGTGTCAAACACATGCTCGGTGCTTCCAATGTCCATTACCAAGTTGTACCGGCCGCGCATCTCGGCAGGCGCCGGCTTGTTCATGTCAATCTGATAATTGGCTCGTTTATCAAACAAATCTATTACTTCGATTTGCGTGAGTCCCAAATTGCGCAAAATGGAATTCAAATCTGCCTCCCAATATTCCCGCGGAATTCTGAGGTCAGGATGTCGTAATCCACGCCAAACCTCAATACGCTCCAGAATTTGCAGCCCAAGTTTCTTAATTTTACGCCCGAAGCTGATTTCCGACCAATCCTGAAACTGCGTGGGGCGGAATTCAAAGGTGGTCTGATAACCAAATGTCAAAACCGGGTCTCTTAAGAGTCCGGGCACGCTAAAAATTTCAAAGTAATACGGCAAATGCCTTCGTAATACAGCCATAACAGTTCAGTTGCTCCTTTGTCATTACTATCATTGGATACAAGCAGTCCTCTGACTGCCGCCGATCCGGCGACACATCAAACGCACTTTTGATTTCCAAAACGAAATTAATTCATAACTTCCTCGAAACCAGCGCTTCAATCGCCACAGTGGAACTTTGGCGTAGTATAGGTCTTGAAAGTACAACAAAATGTCTGCACGTTCCATCTGGCGCATGAATGGCCTTTTTAATCCGCACCAATGGATTAACAGCGGGTATGGGCTTTTGAAATCCAGTTCGGCTATCTTGATGTTTTTTACAACCATGGTTGTTGGAATTTCCATCATGCGATGGCGGCCAAGCGTAATTTCACCACGTTGGGCTTTTTTCATCAGAATGTAATTAGTCAGCCCCTGATCACCCATTTTGAAAATGTCCGGGCGTCGCATCACGGGCGGCTCCTTCCAATAAAGCCATGGCTCGAAGTCCTCGCGGCGAATCAATCCCGATGTGGCAACCAGTTGGCCACCGTTGAAAGTAAAGCCCGGAAAACGAAATTCAGGATCAACCTGTTTCAACTTTTCCAGGTCGAAATAATGGCTCTTAACAAAATCATCCGAAGGCTCCTCACGCTGAACAATAAAATCTTCTCCATGTTTTTCCAATTCCTCCAAAACAGGCCCCGCAAAAACAATATCAGAATCGAGAACAAGAAAACGCTGTCGTGCTTTTTGAAAAATTGGTTCCCACTTTCCAAATCCCCACCCGAGCGCCTTACGTTCAGTTTTGAAAACCCCTACATTCCAGTATTTCTCAATTTCCCCGGTGTCGAACGGCCCGTAGTAAAAGTCTTTTACCAAGTAGATTGGAATGACCGGATACCAGTGACGAATACTTGCTACAAGCACGCGTGTAAATTCGACGTCATGCCGGTAGCATACAATGTAAACAGCGTCAATCTTCACCGGTTATTCTTATTTTGCTTCTGATTGGAGCATGTTTTCCAAAATTGGTAATGCGGACATGCAAGGCTGATAAACATGGCCATTGGATCAATGGAACGCAAATCCGCCGGAGCCATAACTTTCAAGGAAAACCATATTATTTTTGCGTACCATGTAAGGCTTGGCCTGCCTTTGTCAGCGGTGTTCCATCGCCAGTAACGTTCCAATGCTTGGAACGCTGTGTCATTCCGCCCATCCCTCACTACCAATTCAGGGTCAAATACAACATCAAATCCACGCGCAATCAAACGCTCCCCCAGTTCGCGGTCTTCGGCCTGTCGCAAATCATTTCTGAAATTTCCCGCTGCCAAAACATGGCTTTTCCGCAGCATCGTCCCCATGGTGGCCAAACTTGCACCGTGCCGTACTGATAAGTGAACATGAGAATTAAACAGGTGTCGGCCTTCCCAGCGGGCGACAACCCCATTGCCAGATGGCACTATCTTCCCATAAACAGCGGCCACATTTGGCTCTTTAAACCAAGCGCAAGCCTTTTCAGAAAAATTGGGCGCCAATATTTTCCCTGCGTCGCATCCCAAAACCAGCTCATGTGCAACTTCCAAAATTGCCCGTGCACGGGCTGCTCCGCGCCCCAGATTCTTTTCATGGCGAATAATGCGCACCCCTGCTTTAGAAGCAGATTTTGCAGTATCATCGCTTGAGCCGTCGTCCACCACGAGAATTTCATCCGGAGGAATAGTTTGGTGACGCAAGCTTTCAATGGTTTGAATCAAAAGCCTGCCTTGGTTGTAACAAGGAATGTATGCGCTGTATTTCAAGCCCTTGCCAGGACGCTCGAGTAAAGTTTCAGGTGCCGTTCCACCATAAGCTCTTCGGAAAAATTTTTCTCAATCTGTTCGCGTGCCCGTGCTGCACAGGCAGTGCGAACTTCAGGTGCAGCCAGGGCGGCCTTCAAGGTTTCGGCAAGAGATTCCCCGGAAATTTCAGCGGACAAAAAACCTGTTTCACAGTTCCGGACCTGCTCGACAACTCCTGATGTTGGGGTTGCAACCACGCAACATTGTGCCGCCATGGCCTCGAGAATCACGCATGGGAAATTTTCTGCAGGCGAAGCAAACAGGAATATATCCGCTGCCTCATAAAGCTCGGCAAGGCGTGTTCTGTCTGCAACGTACCCGAAATCCACGCAAGGCAGATGCGCACTCAAGCGGCAGACTGCCTCTGTGGAATTTGCGCCAACAAACGCCACCTGAATATCCTTCGACTCCAGGATGCCTAATGCCTTTTCCACCGTCGGAAATCCTTTTATTGGATCAGAAAAGTTACGGTTGACAACCAAAACAATGGTTTTCGGTGGCGAAAAGCCAAGCTGACGCCGAAACTCTGGGTCATGCTTGCGCGCAAACCCAAACTGGTCTGGGTCAACTCCGTTCGGTATATACTCCACGCGCCACCTGACACCCACCGGGCTTTGTTGGACGGCATCCGCCAAATGCTTCGATGGAGAAACGATTGTTAGCGGCAACCCGGCCAGCAATTTCTTTTTTAGCAGTAATTGTTCTGCAGTGTCATCCTTGCCGTTCAACGGCCATTCGTTGACCCAGGGGCATTCCCCGCAATTTTCAAGGTATTTCCGACAGTGCCTTGGATGGTCACAGCCGCCAGTAATCCCCCAAAATGCATGGAATGTCCAAACCACTGCTTTGCTGCAAGCCAATGCAGCCAGTGATTCCAACGTGGCGTAATCACCATGGAAGTTATGCAAATGGATCAGGTCTGCCCTGCCTTGACCAAGTTTTCGGAATGCCCGATCAGTCCAGTTACGACGCGGGAAAAACCGCTCAATAACAGGCTGAAACCTGCTGTGGTAGAATCGGCTCAACAACCTCGGATAAAGAGGCACAACTCCTTGCCCCAAAGGATAGGTCTTGCCATGGGCGACATATAGGCGGCTGGAGTGGCCAAAACGCCGGCAACCACGATGCAATTGCCAGACAACAGTCTCAGCGCCGCCCAATTGCAACTGATTGTTGACAAAAGCGATGCGCATGGGTCAACCAACCAAAGTCACTTTGTGGCGTTCCAGCCACAATGCAAGATTCAGCAACAGCCATGCCGTCTGCGGGGTACGCGCCTGATGCCGTTGAACAGCTTCAAATGGCAATAGGCTGAAAATTTTACTTTTGGGATTTGCCAAATATGTACGCACCAACTCCTGCACTGAGGGGCGTTGCATCCAGGCAGCCACTGGCGCCCCAAAGCCCTGCTTTGGCCGGTTGCGAATTGTTTCCGGCCAATCCCCGGCAAAGGCGCGTCTCAACACGATTTTGTCGGTCACGCCGTTTATTTTAAGTCTTGAGGGCAACGATATGCAAAATGATGCAAAGTCAACATCCAGAAAAGGGCAGCGAATTTCAAGCGAGTGTGCCATGGACGCCCTGTCAGTTTTTACGAGAATATCGCCAGGAAGATAATCCTGCAAATCGCAGCGCAACACCTCGTTCAAATCCGGTGGCAAACTGCCATCGTTCACTTGCACCGGCATTGAAATCGCCTGCAGACCGAATTCATTCAATGCGCCGTCGTCGAAGTATGCGTTCCGGGCGTAATGTGCCTGTAGAACATCTTTGTAGAAGTGCCGCAGACAATGTCCCTCCATCCAGCCTGATATTGTGGCTGGGACAGGCAGTCCCAAGGTTTTCCAAATGCCATATTGCACACGAACAAACCATGTTGCCACAGGCTCTTCCATTGCACACTGCAGATAGTAAAGACTGCGGTACCAGAAATCATATCCGGCCAGCAGCTCATCAGCGCCCTCGCCCGCCAGAGCCACTGTCACCTGCCGTCGCGCATGGCGTGATAATAAATATGTGGGAATGTTTGCGGAGTCTGCGTGCGGTTCATCCATCACGTCCTGCATCGTCAGCAGGCACTCCCCCAAATCCACATCATCAGTCAGTTCATTGTGTTCAGTCTGGTACTTTGCGGCCACAGCCCGCGCATAAGGCAGTTCATCAATTACTTCGCCATACTTAAAGGAGAATGTTTTGACACGTGACTGATTTTGCGCTGCCAATGCCACCAATGTGCTCGAGTCCAGTCCACCACTGAGAAAAGTTCCAACAGGCACGTCGGCTACCAGTTGCCGTGCCACAGCTTGGGAAAGCAGTCTCTTGAATTCTCCGGCAGCTTCTTCAACTCCAATTTTATCTCGCAATGGCGGAATGCTCCAATACCTTGAAACTTGCACCCTTCCGTTTTGAAAAACGAGCTGATGTGCCGGCGGCAGGCAGTGGATATTGCTGTATATGCAGTGATGCGGATGGACATAGCCGCGCTTCAGATAGTGGCCCAAACTTGTTTTGTTTAAGATTGGCTCCACAAGGCCCGATGAAATTATGGCCTTGATTTCAGATGCAAAAATAAATTCGCCGCCTGAGCCTGTGGCGTAATAAAGCGGTTTTTCACCAAACCTGTCCCTTGCGCAAAACAAAAGCTGCCGGGCATCATCCCATATCGCAAACGCAAACATGCCTGGCAGCCGCGAGAGCATTTCCATCTGAAACTCCGCATATAGCGCTAAAAGCACCTCGGTATCCCCGGCTGTCTTGAATGCATAGTTGTTCAGTTCCGCCCGGATTTGTTTGTAACCGTAAATTTCCCCATTAAAAACCAGCCCGTGCAACCTGTTTGGCGCAAGCATCGGCTGCACGCTGCCATGCGGATCAATCACGGCCAGTCGCGTGTGCCCTAAAGCGCAGTTGCGAAAGAAGTGGCAGCCTTCACCATCCGGCCCACGATGCCGCAGGACGCTGATCATTTTCTCAAGCTCTGGCCTGAAACGCCCGGCTTCCTTTGCCACTATCCCAGCTATGCCGCACATCAAATCATTCCTTGTACAGGTTCATGGCACCTGCTTCTTCTCATGCCTGCCACACAAGGCTCGCTTAAGTGCACCACGAAACACCAAGTATTGAAATCTTCGCGTCTGAGCCGGTGTCAACTGCGCTAGTTGTGCCAGCGGTGATGCATTGAAGGTTTTCCATGTCCACCAGCCATGGCAACATGCGGAGTAGCATGCCCGAAACCACATCTCCCCAAGTACATGTCCAAACGCATCCTCTTGATATACTTTGCACCTGTGGTTGCTGTTCTTAAGCTTTAAAAGCCACTCCTCTGTATGTCGAATACATTTTTGCGAAGTACCATGGGTAAGCTTGAAAAATCCAAGGTGAATATCCAGCTCTGCTGAGGTTGGCACAATCTTCAAGCGACGTAATTGACGCATTGCGATCTCGCGAAGGCAATCATCGGCTTTTGAAGCCTTGCGATGCGAGATGTTTCCAGAGTGATGGCGGTACTGAACCAAAATATCCTTCAGAACAAACGCTTTGGTTTTATCCAAAACCCGCACCCAAAACTCATAATCCGATGCCACGACCATCTCTTCATCAAACCGCATGCCGCTTATTTCCGCCTTGCGCAGCATTATCGTCGAGGTGCAAACGCAATTTCTAAACAACATCATCGGTCTCAGCGTATCGGGGCTGCCATCATATAAAAAAACACTACCTGTCGGCCGGCCGGTCGAATCAATTACCGATGCTCCTGCTGCCAAAAAGCCAACTTCGGGATTCCTCTCAAGCCAGTGCAACTGCCGCTCAAGACGCTCAGGGATTGCCAAATCATCGCTGTCCCAAAACGCGATCCAATCCCCTTTCGCCGCATCAAGCCCACGATTCCTGGCTGCAGCCGGTCCTCGCTGGGCATCAGCAGGCAGCCAATGAAAGCGCCTGTCACTAAATGTGCTGGCAATAACACCGGTTTCATCCGTTGAACCATCGTCGCAAAGTAAAAGTTCAAAGTTGGTAAAACTCTGTCTTTGAACACTGGTCAAAGTCTCGCGGATGAATGCCGCGCTGTTATAAACCGGCATGATTATCGAAACAACCGGCTTCATTCAGTTTTCATGATTTACATTACCGCTGTAATTATCCGGCGCTGCCCAGTAAAACACTTTCAAGGGCATTCATCCAAGCGGCCCGCACCCGCTCTGCGTTGAATGTCTCCTCAGCCCATAGCCGGTTTTCACGGCTAATCGGCTCCATGTCGTGGGTTGCGCACCATTCTATGCACTTCACCAGTGAATCGACCTTGGGAATTTTGAAATGGGCCTGCGGCACGTAAGGAGTTTGTTCGGCAGGAAACTTGCCCCACCGCGTTGAAACCAATAGCGTCTTCCGTCGCACATATTCATTCATTGGCGGATAGTCAGTTGTTATCAGCGGCAATCCGCTTGCCATAGCTTCAAGTAACAAAAAGCCCAGACCTTCGCATTTGGAAGGTTGCACCGCAACATCGCCTTCTGCATACAAATCCGCGTGGTGCTCCAAGTGACCGTTGACAATGCGAAACCGCGAATCAGGGATTTTACGATCCAGTTTGTTTTGAACGCGCACAATAAACTCAACGTCTTTCAATGGGGTTTGAACAAACGCGTCAATTACTATTCGGGTTGCTTTGCGATCGTCTGGCTCAAACAAGCCGACATTGTGCAAAAAGCGTTTTGCCGGCCCGCGTATGATTCTGGGGGCCAATGCATCCAAATCCAATGGCCAGGTCAACACAACGGATTTTTTGATGCCCAGGCGCTTCAAAACCTTTTCACAAAACCGGTTTGGGCAAATAAACAAATCGCATGATTTCCACCCAGTTCCATACCACCTGAACCATTCCCATAAAACAACAGTCACCACCCTCAAACCCATCGTCTTTGCAAATGGAATCAAACGATGTACCCAATCATGGTCTTCCAAAATTATTATGCCCTGCAGCCCATCCAATGCTTTGCGCCACTGTGTTTCGCTCCCATTATGAGGGAAGTTTGTTTCACCAGTGTCAATTTTTTGGTCATGAAAGCGAGCTGACGGCGATACCAGCCGCTTTATCGGACTTAAGGCCCTTTTCAAGTCATTGCCCATCCGTCCAACGCCTGTTTCATCCTTTGGACCAACTACGGCCCACCTGCTCAAATCTAATTCCGGCATTTCAGACAATGTTTTGCCCCTTCGTATTCCTAAACAAGCTTACACCCGTCATACCGTCTCCAACACGACGCGCCGGCTGTATTTCAGCCTCAAGAGCAAATCCGATCTTTGATGCCATCTGGCAAATCTGCGCATAACCGCCTCCGCCCAAGTGCCAAGAGTGCCATTCTATAAGGAGCCTTGAACTACGCCGGGCAACATCACCATATCTTAAAAGGAACTCGTACTCAGCGCCTTCCATGTCCAATTTTATCAAATCATAACTACCGGGGAAAAATTCAATAATTTCGGCTGGCGAAAGTGATTTTACCAACCTTCCCCTCCCCGGTTTGTTGTCTATTGCCCTCAATGATGATCCCATGTAGCTACGTTCAACAAATTCACACTCTCCATCGTGATCGGCAATGGCGCCATGTAAAAACATCCATTGCTTTTCCAAACCGTTAATGTGAATCAACTGTTCAAGCCATTTCATGTGTTGATTGTCTGCATCCACCAATAATGCTTTGCATGTGGCGGATGGTTCGTGGCAGCGCAAATGCCACAGCAACCATAATGAGAAAAATCCGGTGTAACACCCAAAGTCCAGCCATTGGCGCGGAAGTGGCGCATGCTCCAGAAGCCCGTTGTATTCCCCTCGCAAAAATATCTCTTCAAAACAACTTCCGACTTCCTCCCCAAAAAGCGGGCAATAAAGATTTTGGCCCAATGGAATTCTTACATCCAAATCCTCCTGGTAGTAGTGCTTTAACTGAAACGCCAGTCTGCGTCGCAATCCTTGAGAAAAAAGGGCCGCACTCCACAAACTTCGCTTAATTTCTTTCCAATTCATGTTTCTGCGTGGCAACCAATGAGCGCGGGATTCAACTTTTCGCAGGCATCCACATCTCGAGCAACGCCACAGCTTGACTGGCAACTGGAAATTTCGAATCAACAGGGCCGGGTCCGTTCAAATCGTGCATGTCATGATAGCTCTTAAACGTTTGGTTCAAAAGATAATCAAAGTTCAATGTTGACCCCACATCCAAAGTACGCGCCCTGCATGCCTGAAGTCTTGCAAAAAGCCATGGATATTCAACGACGCGCTCGTCCAAAAGCCTCCCGTACCCCACCGGCAGTTTTTGTAACCTGCTGAACAGCTCCAGAAGTTGCGGGTTGCTCAAAATCTCACTGATAACACGTTCACGTCGCTCAAAATAATTCTCAGAAACTGATTTAGCCGGAGTCTTGCGCAATCTTCTCAGCGGGGCCTTGACGGCCTCGGGAATAATTTTTTTCAACCACGGGTTCATAGCGCTGTTAAATCACTTGGGTGACTGGAAAAAATCACCCGCGCATTCCTCTATGTTCCATTGAAGCCGCGGACGTATAATGCCCGGCAACCGATGCTTGCCATGGCCATGACGCTCCAAATCCTGCACGAAAAAGGTTAGACAAAATGGCGTCAATAATTCCAAGCTTCCGTGTGGCGAATCGGCACCAACCTGCACTTGATAATGGCCCTCATTGAGCACGTAGGCTGGAAAATGGCAGCGGCTGACATATCGGCGGGCCATGCGTGTCTCGACAGTGGCCACTCCGACATCATTGGAACCGCAGACTCCCACCCCATCAAGTGTCTGAATAAAAAATCCTATCTGCAAATCGGGCATTGGCCGGGACAGCTCATATTCAATGCAGACTTGGAATGGGCGATCGTGATTTAGCGTGGCGGATAACTTCCCTTCATCGTTCAGAATGTAAACACGCCGCATGATCAGCCCGTCAGCACGTGGTGCGTTTAATCCTGACCATTCAACAACAGCCTGGGCGCCTGCATCCCTCTCAAGATAGATTTGCACCATTTCCGCTGATGGGCCGTCATGAATTATCCGCCCCTGTTCCAAAACAACAGTACGGGCACACAGTGAACGGACAGCGGCCATGTTGTGACTTACAAACAAAACCGTCCGCCCATGCTCGCGCGATACCTCGCTCATTTTGCCCAAGCACTTTTTTTGAAACTGGGCGTCCCCAACTGCAAGCACCTCGTCCACAATCAGAATTTCCGGCTCAAGATGCGCAGCCACGGCAAATGCAAGCCTGACATACATGCCGCTGGAGTATCTCTTCACAGGCGTGTCTATGAATTTTTCAAGTTCAGCAAAGGCTACAATTTCATCAAGTTTACTCCTTATTTCAGCCTTGCTCATCCCTAAAATCGCGCCGTTGAGAAAAATGTTTTCCCTGCCTGTAAGGTCGGGATGGAAACCGGTTCCCACCTCCAACAGGCTTGCAATGCGCCCTTTGACGCGCACCAACCCGCGTGTAGGTGCGGTGACGCGCGAAAGAATCTTCAGCAAGGTACTTTTGCCGGCCCCATTGCGCCCTATGATTCCCAAAACTTCGCCTTGCTTGACGTCAAATGAAACATCGCGCAACGCCCAAATTTCGTCTGACGACAGATCATCTCCATTGCCTCCGGCGTTTTTTGCATCTGTCTGAGAATATCCGGCGCCATGGCTTACGGGCAAATACGGGTCGGGACGTCCCCTGATTTTATGCCACCACCTGTTCAAGTCATGCGCCAGCCGCCCGGTGCTAATGACGCCGAGACGGTATTTTTTCCAGAGATTTTCGACTTGTATTACAGTACGGGACATTTAAGCGAATGTATGGGTGTAGCGTTGCTCAAACGGTGTCCATGAACGTCCGCTCAACATGGTTGAACAGCAGCACCCCAGTTAAAAACACAAGCCCAGACAGGCCCGCGCTTTGCAAAAGCAGCCAGCCATCAAAACTCCCCGAGCCTAAAAATGCGTAGCGAAAAACCTCAATTACCGGCGACATTGGATTCAATTCTATCAACCAGCGATATTTGGCCGGGACACTTGAAAGCGGATAGATAATCGGCGTGGCGAACATCAACAATTGCACGCCAAATCCAACCAGGTGCTGTAAATCACGGTACTTCGTTGTCAAAGCAGAGACAATTATGCCGGCTCCAAGCCCCAACACAGCCATCAACAACAGCAGCACCGGCACCAGAACAATTGCCCATGTCATTCCAACCGCCGCGCCACGCATCCAGTAAATCAGCCAAAAAACCAAAAACAAGGCCAGTTGAATGCCAAATTTTATCAATCCGGAAATAACCAGGGAAATCGGCACACACAAGCGTGGGAAATAGACCTTTCCAAAAATACCAGCATTGGCAATAAAGGTGCCGGATGTGCGGTTCAGGCATTCCGCAAAATAGCCCCAGGCTGAAATGCCACACAAATAGAACAGCACTGCAGGCACGCCTCCCGTTGTTATTCCAGCTATCTTTCCAAACACCAGCGTGAACATCAGAGTCGTCAACAGAGGCTGAATCAGAAACCACAACGGCCCAAGGATCGTCTGCTTGTATGTGGCCACGAAATCGCGCCACACAAATATGTGTATCAAGTCGCGATACCGCCACAGCTCCGCAATATCCAGCTCAAGCCAGCTTGTCTTTGGCCTTATTACAAGGTCCCAGCCGGCTGCATCCACCTCTGCATCCAACTGATTCACAGATACTTTCCGGTTTACCGGCTGTGGTTATTGAAAAAGGCTACCGCCATCGGGCATCGCAGGCTCCTCGCTGCAATGTCCGTTTTCCCAACCCGCCGTTTTTCCGGCTCGTCACTTTATACCGATGGCATCCGCAGGCGTTCAGCCAAGCAACTTTGCCATCACCAACAACAAACGCTTTCCCCGCCTTTCCCACTGGCGGAGCTTCTGGATGCGCTGCATCGCGAAAGCCCTTTTAGCTCCCGCAGGCAACTGGCGTGCACATGCCTCAATGCGCCGCACGCTTTCCATGCTACCGTCCAGGTGGGGCGCCAACTGTTCGCGCACAAAGCCGCCCAACAAAGACCTCAACTCCGTTTGCGCAACGTAATAGTCTCTGCGCTGATTGGGCACATACACACGCCTGACGGCCCCGGCGCGACGCAGAAACTGCAGTCCCTGGCTTGCCGATCCCTTGCTCAAGCCAAGCTTTTCCATCAAATCTTCCATGGACAACGGGGACTCACTGATGAACAAAATTCCATACAATTCAGCCACTGACTTGGGCAACCCCAGCACCCTCGCCATCTGCACAAACAAATCAATGACCTCGGCCTCAAGAGGCGAAAGATCAGGAACATTGTTTGCCGTTCCGCCTCTGGCCCGGTTTGGCGCAATCACAGTCTCAGGCATGGTTGAAATATAAGGCAAAATTCATTTTGTTCAAGAAAAAATGAACATATTATTTCCAACCTGACTTTTCCTCCTGTAACCCCTGGCTTTCTCAATATAAAGGTCAGTAACTTCGGGCTTTTGACAACACCGGGTTTGGCGTTGACGCAATGCCAGCCATGCGGATTAACTTGGGGAACGGTAATGGGCGAAGAGTTAAAAACACGGGTAATGCCGATAAACACGCCGGAATTATTTGCGACAGCAGTGCGTGAAGCCGCTGAGTTGCTGCGTGCCGGCGAAATTGTCGCGTTGCCCACCGAGACTGTCTATGGCCTTGCGGCCAACGCCCTTGACCCGTCCGCCGTTGCGCGCATTTACAAGGCCAAGGGCCGTCCCGGCAACAATCCTATCATCGTCCACGTCGCCAGCATCGAGATGGCACGCAACTGCGCGGCCGAATGGCCAAAAAACGCGTCAGAACTGGCACGGAATTTCTGGCCGGGGCCATTGACGCTGGTATTGCCGCGTGCTTCTTTGATACCTGATCTTGTCACCGCCGGCGGCCCGACAGTCGGTTTGCGGTGGCCGCGACATCCATTCATCCAGGCCGTTATACAAGAATGCGGCTTTCCACTTGCAGCTCCGAGCGCGAACCCATCAAACCGTGTCTCGCCCACCACAGCCGAACATGTAAGGAAATCGCTTTACGGGCGAATCCCGCTTATTGTGGATGGTGGAACCTGCCCGGTAGGCATTGAATCCACCGTTTTGGATTTGACAGTAACGCCAGTGCAAATTCTACGGCCTGGAATGATACATGCAGCCGCGCTTGAAGCGGTCATCAAACAACCTGTCGAATATTTTGGACGCCCCGGCAGCAGCGCAATGCATCAACTGCGAAGCCCGGGCCAATTACCCCGTCACTACGCCCCACGCACGCCATTAGTTGTCTTAAGCTGGGAAGATGACGCCGCATTGCTGTCACAGCTTCAAACCTATGGACTAAGCCCGAAACAATGCTGGATAATGGCGCATCACAAAGTTCCTGCTGCCGGCCCATGGGCAGGAATAACGGTTATGCCGCAGGAACCCCAGGCGTATGCCCGCGCCTTGTACGGAGAGCTTCATGCCTGTGATGAAAAGACGCCGGCAGCCATAGTGGTAGAGGCGCCCCCGAGCACCCGTGGGTGGGAAGCAATCGCAGACCGCCTCCGGCGCGCAAGCCATCGAATGAATCCTCAAAAAGGCTAATGGATTTAGAAAACCATTCTAATGTTACATTTCAATGTCACGGAATAATTGACGAATTCTGAAAAATCACACAAGCTTCACTCGCGATGCAACTGACAAGGACAGGCTTGATTTGGATGTGCATGGTAACGGCGGTTTCCGCGCAAACCCCCGTTACCAATGCCAATGGCGCAAAGGTGTTTCATCGCGCGATCTCGCTTCAAGAATGCCTTGAAATGGGACTCCGCCACAATTTCCAGATTAAAATCGAGCGATTCAACCCCAAAATCGCCTTGGAGAACCTCAAGTCCTCGGACACAATTTATGACCCGTTTCTTTCATTAATGTACGGGCGGGATGTTTCAACCACCCCCCGCCAGGCGACTACTTTCCTACCCGCCGGCATGGAACTTCCGTCACGGACTGATTACAATGATACGATCAGCGCCGGCATCAAAGGCAAAGGGCCTTATGGCTTCACTTACAGTCTTCCGTTCACATTTGGACTGACTGACAGCACACGTTTTGTGGACCCGTTGGGCAGGCCGTTTTCACAATACAGCGGACAATTCACCCTGGAGATGCGACAGCCTTTGTGGAAAAACGCCCCAATTGACGCCGAACGGCGCACCCTGCTTGTCAACCGCAAGATGTTGAAAATTAGCGAGCTGGGATTACGCCAGCGCATAATTGATGTCATCACTGAAATACGCCGCAATTATTTCGAGCTGATTTTTGCACGGGAGAATGTCAAGGTTCAGGAAAAGGCGGTTGCCCTGGCGGAACAGCTTCTCAAAGAAAACACCATCCGGCTCAACGCAGGTGTAATGACCCCGCTGGATGTAAAGCAGGCTGAGTCGCAACTGGCGATGACAAAGGCGGATTTGCTGGCCGCACAGCAAGCCCTGGCAACACAGGAGTTGATGTTGAAAAATCTTGTTGTGGACGATCTGGCGGAATGGGAAAAAATGATTCTGGTGCCCGTTGAAACACTTGTCGCCGTGGCTGAGGCATTTGACGTGCAGGAAAGCTGGCGGATTGGCCTTGTTTCAAGACCTGATTTGGCCCAGTTGCGCCTGGATATTGAACGTCGCGATATTGACCTCAAGTACTACAAAAACCAGACCAAACCCGACTTGAGTCTCGTGGGCCGGTACGGCCAACGCACCATAACCAGCGGCGGCGAGAAAGCGTTCACTGATCTTTTTCTCAACCGTTATGAAAATCACTACTACGGTGTTGAATTGAATTTCCCCATCGGCAACCGGGCAGCAAAACACCAATGGATGGCCAGCCGTGAAGCGCGCCAGCAGGCGGAATTAATGCTCCAGAAAAGCCAGCAGGATATCATGGTTGAAATACAGAATGCGATTGCAGTTGTGCGCAGCAGCTTCGAACGAGTTGAAGCCACCCGCATAGCGCGGCAGGCAGCAGAGCTGGCATTAAGTGTTGCAGAACAGCGCGCAAGAGCCGGCGTGGCCGATAGAGCCGGTGTCAGCCCCACAATTGTAGTGCTTCAAGCCCAACGCGATCTAACCACTGCCAGCGCCCAGGAAATTCGAGCGCTGGCCGATTACAACAAGGCGATCAACGAAGTTTACCGTGCTGAAGGCACCACTTTGGAACGCCTGAAACTTGACTTGGACTTCAAATGACCGGCCTGTCCGCGGGACGGTCAAAGTTCCAGTGAATACACCTACCCCCGCCACAAATCCCGATGCGGTTGCAAGCCCGCCCCCGACAACGCAGCGGGTGCGGGTGGATGGCAAGTTTTTCCGACTTGGCTCAGCGAAATTTTACGTCAAAGGATTCACTTACGGCCCATTCGCTCCAGATGGACAAGGATGCACCTATCCGCCGCCGGAAACGGTAAGGCGTGACATGGCCATTATTCGACAGGCAGGCGCAAACACTCTAAGGGTCTATCAACCGCCGCCAAGATGGTTTCTTGACCTCGCACACGAAAACAACCTGAAGGTGTTCATTGACATATCCTGGAGCAAACACACCTGTTTTCTTGACTCGCCTGCAGGCCGCGAGGAAGCGCGTAACGCGGTTCGCAATGCCGTCCGCAATGGCGCAGGGCATCCAGCCGTGTTCGCCTACAGCGTTGTCAATGAAATCCCGCCGGATATTGTACGCTGGAGCGGGGCCAGGGCGGTTGAAAACTTCATTGATGACTTGATTCAGGAAGCCAAGCAAATCGATCCAGACTGCCTTTGCACTTTTGCAAATTATCCTCCTACTGAGTACTTGAATCCACAAAGCCCGGATTTTGTTTGTTTCAATGTCTATTTGCACCATCAGGAGGCATTTGAAAACTACTTTGCCCGGCTCCAAATGTTGGCCCACACGCGCCCGCTTCTTCTCGGAGAATTTGGCGTGGATAGCATTCGCGAAGGCGAGCTTTCACAAAGCCAGATGCTCGGATGGCAGATAGAAACTGCTTTCCGCAACGGACTGGCCGGTGTTGTGGTCTTTAGTTTCACTGACGATTGGTGGAGGGCTGGCCGGCCGGTAACCGATTGGGCAATGGGTGTTACCACACGCGACAGAGTTCCCAAACCATCCTATTACGCGGTTCAAAAAGCGTTCAACACCGCGCCATACTTTCCCCTGCCCCGTCAGCCGTTTGTCTCAGTGGTGGTGGCCAGCTACAACGGAGGACGCACACTCCCCGCCTGTCTTGAGTCGCTCAGCCACCTTAATTATCCCGATTATGAAGTGATACTCGTTGATGACGGCTCAACGGATGATACCCCGCAAATAGTGAGCCGGTTCCCATCCGTTCGTTACATCCGCCAACCAAATCGCGGGCTTTCGGCTGCTCGCAATGCAGGCATTGCTGCTGCTTCAGGTGAAATTGTTGCCTTTACAGATTCGGACTGTCGCGTTGATGAAGACTGGCTTTATTATTTGGTCGGCGACCTATTGCGTCACAATTTTGTTGGAATTGGAGGACACAACCTGCTGCCACCTGAGGATTCCAAAGTTGCTGCCTGTGTAATGGCTGCCCCGGGCGGGCCTGCGCATGTTATGCTTACTGATCGCATCGCCGAGCATATTCCTGGATGCAACATGGCGTTTTACAAACGCGCCCTGGAAGATGTTGGCGGCTTTGACCCAATCTACCGCAAGGCCGGCGATGATGTTGATATTTGCTGGCGCTTGCAACAGCGTGGCGGGAAAATCGGTTTCAGCCCCGCCGGCTTCGTATGGCACTACCGGCGCTCCACAGTCCAAGCGTATCTCAAACAACAAATTGGCTATGGTGAAGCCGAGGCGCTGCTTGTGCGCAAGCATCCTGAATACTTCAACGCACTCGGCGGAAGCATCTGGGCCGGTCGTATTTACACCACTGCAAAATTCGGCATCCTGACCCAGCGCTCAATCATATACCATGGCATCTTTGGCAGCGCGCTTTTCCAAACCTTATACACCCCCAAACCAGCGGCGGCGCTCATGCTGCTCACAAGCCTGGAATTCTACGTCCTGGTTTTGTTGCCGTTGTTTGTGCTGTCTGTGCCATTTCGATTTTTGCTGCCTGTGGCTCTTGCCGTCATGGTTGTCTCGCTAAGTTTGTGTGTTGCCGCTGCCGTACAAGCCGAAGTTCCACGTGGCAAACGCGCCTGGTGGAGCAAGCCGCTCATCGCCCTTTTGTTCTTTCTACAGCCAATCGTTCGTGGCTGGGCGCGTTACAAAGGACGCCTCACCTATCGGCCGACCCCGCTGGCCGTTCATGAGAAACTCGATTCCATGGCTCTTGCAGACTCCGGTGAATCGTTGGAGCAGGTCATGTACTGGGCTGACCAATGGCTCGACCGTGTGGATTTCATTCACAGCATATTAAGCAGACTGGACGCAGAAGGCTGGCAAAACAAAACCGATACCGGCTGGCATGATTATGATGTTGAAATTTACGGCAGCCGCTGGAGTACCTTGCAACTCACCACGGCTTCTGAATTGTACAAGGACGGCAAGCAATTGTTCCGTTGCCGCCTCCGAACCGCCTGGAGTCTCCCAGCTCGCGTCGTCTTTTGGGCGGCACTGGCCTTTGAATTGTTGGTCGTTACTTTCGTAAGCCCAAAGCTTCCCTGGATTTGGTTTCTGTTGCTGACACTTCCAGCACTGGCGTGGTTCTTTGGACAGGAACAACGCAACCTCCAGCGCCTTGTTATCGCCTTCCTTGATGATGTTGCCAAAAGCAAAGGATTGACTAAACTTAAGGCAAATACGCCGGGCACCGTGCATAGCAAGGCGCTGAAACAAAGTTAAAATGGGAGGCAACAAGCACAACTCAATCTGTAAACTTTCGCGACTATGACACAATACCTTGATTTGCTCAGGCTGGTTTTGGAACATGGACGTTACAAGCCGGACCGCACAGGCACCGGAACCTATGCGTGGTTCGGTGCCCAGGCCAGGTTCAATCTGCAAGACGGATTCCCCCTCCTAACCACCAAGAAAGTTCACCTTAAGTCCATTATCTACGAATTGCTCTGGTTTCTCAGGGGCGACACCAACGTCCGCTGGCTGCAACAGCATGGCGTAACAATCTGGGATGAATGGGCGGATGCCAATGGCGATTTGGGCCGCATTTACGGCGCTCAATGGTGCGACTGGCGCACACCGGACAATCGTTCCATAAACCAAATTGACGAGGTCATCCACCTCATAAAAACCCAACCGCACAGCCGCCGCCTCATAGTCTCAGCGTGGAATCCAGGGGAACTGGATAAAATGGCGCTGCCGCCATGCCATACTTTGTTTCAATTCTCGGTAATGGACGGAGTCTTGAACTGCCAATTATACCAACGGAGCGCCGACCTGTTTTTGGGCGTGCCATTCAACATAGCCTCCTACGCTCTGCTGACAATGATGGTCGCACAGGTATGCGAACTTAAACCCGGCGTTTTTGTTCATACATTCGGAGACCTCCACCTTTATTCAAATCACATCGAACAAGCCCGCCTGCAGCTTCAGCGCCAGCCGCGCCCGCTGCCTCAAATGAAACTCAATCCAGCCGTGAAAAACATACACGAATTCAAATATGAAGACTTTGAACTGATTGGCTACGACCCTCATCCACCGATCAAAGCCCCAATCGCCGTTTGAAGCGCGGCATTGCAATCCAATGAACTTTTTCCATGCCATTGCAGCCATGTCACTAAACCGCGTTATTGGTCGTAATGGTCAGATTCCATGGCACCTGTCCGAAGATTTGCAATGGTTCAAAAAAATCACCTCCGGCAACATCATTGTCATGGGCCGAAAGACTTTCCAGTCAATCGGAAGACCGCTGCCAAACAGGGAAACTGTGGTGCTAAGCCGCTCCGACTTCACTTTCCCGGGAGTACGGGTCATTCACAGTCTCGATGAATTGAACACATTAGGAGAGACACGCCGGGTTTTCATCTGCGGCGGCGCGCAGCTCTACGCTTTGGCACTGCCGCGCTGTTCCGATCTTTATCTAACGGTTGTAAAAAAAGTGGTTGAGGGCGACACTTTTTTTCCCCCATTTGAGGAACAGTTCCAGTTGGCTGAAACAATCCTGGAAAAGCCGGATTTTCAAATCCTTCATTACCGCCAGCCGGCGCTTTGTTCCCCTGACCTAAGCCAGTCCTGCTTTAACAAAACTTAACTTTTACTTTCGTGGGCAATTTTTTTGGCATTTTATCGGGGGACGAATGTCGGAAATGTTGAAATCTTCTGGCGCGCTGGGGGTTGCCACCCTGACCAGCCGGGTGCTGGGTATGGTGCGTGAGATGGTTTACGCCCGGTTCATGGGTGACGGGTGGGTGGCTGGCGCTTTCATGCTGGCATTTACAATCCCAAACCTTTTCCGCCGGCTTTTGGGTGAAGGCGCACTATCAGCCGCGTTCATTCCAATTTTCAAAGAAAAAGAAAAACAGGAAGGCGACATTGAAATGTGGAAGGCGGCCAACGCCGTCATTTCCGGCCTCATACTCGCCGGCAGTATTCTAATTGTTTTGGTTGTAGCCGGTGTATCAGTCGCGCTTGCAGTTGCCCATTACAAGACCGAGACAACCTTGATGTTGAGGCTGCTGCGCGTAATGTTCCCATACCTTTTGCCTGTTTGCCTGGCGGCAATTTATATCGGCATGCTGAATGCCCGCGGTCATTTCTTCATTCCAGCCATGGGCGCGACAATGCTCAACGTGGTGATGATTGCCTCGGTGTTTTTTCTTGCCCCACGAATGGGGCACACGCTCGACACCCAAATCTTTGGGCTGGCAATCGGTGTATTGATAGCCGGCCTTGCCCAGGCGGCATTTCAGTCCCCAAGCCTGCGACGCGAAGGCTATCGTTTCCATTGGGTAAATCCTTATGGCAATGAGACTGTCCGCCGTGTTGTGCTCCAAATGATTCCCGGCGCCATTGGCGTTGCTGCATTTCAGATTAATGTGCTGCTCACACAATCCTGTGCTTTTTGGGCAGACCCCGCAATAGTCGCTTCGTTCAATTACGCCGTCCGCCTTATGGAATTGCCGCAGGGAGTCTTTGGAATCTCGCTTGCCACATATCTTTTGCCAACTCTTTCCGGCTTTGTCGCCGAAAAACGCATGGACGCCTACCGCGACACACTCAGGCATGGAATTGGGCATCTTATGTTGGTCAATCTTTTGGCAGCAATTCTATTATTGGTGCTCGCCGAGCCGGTTGTGCGCCTGCTTTTTGAGCGCGGCAAGTTCACAGCCGCCTCAACCGAACGCGCCGCCGGCGCCCTGGCATGTCTTTCCCCCGGTTTGGTTGCCTTCTCGATGGTGAACATCCTTGCCAGAGCCTTCTATGCGCTGGGCGACACAAAGACTCCCATGAAAGCAAGCGTCGTCAGCCTTGGGATAAACCTCCTGCTAGTAGCCGCCCTCGTAATCCCGTTCAGACAGCAGGGTCTGAGCATCGCCAACACCATCAGCGCCACAATCAATTTTTCCCTGCTGTTCACGGCTCTGAATAAGAAACTCGGCGGTTTCGATCTGGGCAATCTGCCGCGACAATTTTCACAACTACTCTTAATCGCAGCGGCAACAGCCAGCATAGCCTGGGGCGCAAGCCAGCTCTGGGAGTGGCGCCTCGGCCATGGTTCGCTTTTGCTGAAAATCGGCGCTGTTTTCGTCCCGGCGATTCCGGCTGCCGCCATTTATTTTGCCCTCGCCGTTTGGTTGAAAATCGGTTCCGCTGCTGAAATATTGGAGTTGGCCTTCAGAAAATTTCGCAGCAAGAGATAGGCGCAACCGGGTTTCAGTTCCTTGAACTTCTTGCCTATCGGCCATTTTTTATCTACCGTCCACCGGTCTGGCAGGCGGGCTGCCTGCAGACAATGAAAACATGGCTTATCTGAACGATAATTTTTTAAAACTCAAGGCCGGCTACCTCTTTCCGGAGATTGGACGCCGGGTGAAAGTCTTTTGCGAAAACAACCCCGAACAAGCCAAACGGCTTATTCGTTGCGGAATAGGGGATGTCACCGAACCGCTCCCGCCTGCAGCAGTGACCGCACTACACCGTGCCGCAGATGAAATGGCCCATCGCGAAACATTTCGCGGGTACGGTCCCGAACAAGGTTACGAATTTTTACGGGCAGCCATTGCCCAAAATGATTATCGGGAGCGCGGAATGGACATTGCCGATGATGAAATTTTCGTTTCTGACGGGTCAAAATGCGATTGCGGAAACATCCTGGACATCCTGGGACACAAAAACAAAATCGCCATCCCCGATCCCGTTTACCCGGTGTATGTTGACACAAACGTCATGGCGGGGCATACCGGCCCAGCCGATGAAACCGGCGCGTACTCCGGCCTTATCTATCTCCCATGCACCGAGGAAAACGGTTTCATCCCGGAACCACCGCGTAGGAAAGTTGATGTCATTTATCTCTGCTCTCCAAACAACCCAACAGGCGCCGCAGCTTCACGCGCCGAGCTTGAAGCGTGGGTAAATTATGCCCTCAAATGGAAATCACTGATTTTGTTTGACGCGGCTTATGAGGCCTATATCTCCGACCCCGAGCTGCCACATTCCATCTATGAAATTCCAGGCGCAAAAGAGTGTGCCATAGAATTTCGCAGCTTTTCAAAAAGCGGCGGCTTCACAGGCACACGTTGCGCTTTTACAGTTGTCCCGAAGAGCGTCAAGGCCGCTGCATCCGATGGCTCCTACCATTCGTTGCATCCGCTCTGGAACCGCCGTATGTGCACCAAGTTCAACGGCGTAAGTTACATCGTGCAACGCGCTGCTGAAGCCCTCTACACTCCAGAAGGCAAGGCACAGGTCAAAGCCCTTGTGGCTCACTACATGGGCAACGCGCGGATTCTCGTAGCCGGTGCAAAAGCCGCCGGCCTGAAAGTCTTCGGGGGCGTCAACGCCCCTTACATCTGGGTTCAGACTCCTCCCGGCATACAAAGCTGGCAGGCTTTTGATATGATCCTCCAACAAATTCAAGTCGTCATCACGCCTGGCAGCGGATTCGGTGCCAAAGGCGAAGGCTATTTCCGGATTTCTGCCTTCAATAGCCGTGAGAATGCCGAGGAAGTTGCCCGCCGTCTTACTGCAATGAAATGGCGCTAAACGCAATCGGCTCCACATGCCTATTGTGCCGTCCACCCGCCATCTATCAGTATGTCGGCGCCTGTTATAAAGCCAGCATCATCTGAACACAGATAAAGGGCCAGATTCCCAACTTCCTCAACTCGCCCCCAACGGCTCACGGGAATACGAGAAAGGAAAAATTCCGTAAGCTCCGGATTTTCCATCAAGGGCCGGTTCATCTCCGTGGCAAACGGGCCGGGGCTTATTCCATTTACTGTGATGCCTTCAGTCGCCAGTTCCAATGCAAGGGCACGTGTAAATCCCAGCAGCCCTGACTTGGAGGCCGCATAAGCCGTCCTGCCCGGTAAACCGACGTGGCTCATGATGGACGTCATGTTGATTATCCGTCCGTACCCCAGGCCCTTCATGTGCGGCACAAACGCCCTGCACATTAAAAAAGCCCCGGTTAAGTTGGTGTCCAAAACCCGGTTCCATTCCTCCAATGTGAATTCAGTAATTGCCTTGCGAACATTTATCCCGGCGTTGTTTACAAGAATGTGGACTCGTCCATATTTTGCCACAATCAGTTGTTCCAGTTGTGCCACTTGGGTTTCCTGGGTTATGTCCGCAACAAAAGTCGCAGCATCGCCTCCTGCCGTCCGTACCAAATTGGCAGTATCTTCAAGCGCATTCTCATCCCTCGCCACCAATGCCAGGCTTGCCCCGGCTCCGCCTAATGCTGTTGCAATCGCTCGGCCCAATCCGCGGCTGGCACCGGTTATTACACCAACCTTTCCTTTCAAATTCACACTTGTCATGGCCGTCAGGCTATCTGTCTGATGCAAAATTGCAATCCATGCCTTTTCAATCATCGCAAACGACGATTTCCTTTCCACAAAAATTAGCCTGAAAAATCAGACCAAATATCGCTTCACTAATTGACATCTTCCATGCCACAATAACATCAAAAGTTGTATGCTTATCAGCTTTTGCCGACAGTTAGTTGCTGCCTTCGCCCTGATACTCTCAGCGGAAACAATTTTGCTTGCCGCCAATCCACTTCAAAGCCGGCAATGGACTGTTGAAAATCTGACGCGGCAAGCCTTGGTCTTTGCTCCACCGCAGGCCAAAACCAACAGTTGCCCCATGGTCTTTGTGTTTCATGGACATGGTGGTTCAATGAATCACTCCGCCCGTTCGTTTCCACTACATACACACTGGCCCGAAGCCATAGTAGTCTATCCACAGGGTTTAAAAACCCCTGCCCCGCTTGTTGATCCCGAAGGACGCCTTTCAGGATGGCAGTTCTCCATCGGCGAGCTTGGAGACCGCGATTTGAAATTCTTCGATGTCATGCTCGAAAGTCTGTCAAAAGAATACCGCGTTGATAAAAAACGAATTTATGCAACCGGCCACTCAAACGGCGGTTTCTTCAGTTATTTACTCTGGGCCGCAAGAGGCACGAACCTTGCTGCAACCGCTCCATGCGCAGCGGCGTTTGGTCCCGGCATTTTAGCTCATCTCAAGCCCAAGCCGGTAATGCACGTTGCCGGGACACAGGACCCGTTGGTTTGGTTCTTTTGGCAAAACGCAACCATTCAAAGCCTGCGCCAGCTCAATAAATGCGGCGAATCCCGCCCCTGGGGAGACAATGCTACCGAATACATTTCCTCCATCGGATGCCCCGTAGTCGCATACATCTATCAGGGAGGACACATGCTGCCGCCAGCAGTCCCTGCCGCAGTCGCCAAATTTTTCAAGGAACACCCCGTCAAAAGCCGGTAAATTTTTGTAAAGTTGGACATAATTTGCCACGGGTTGTCCCTTTAAATCAAATTTGCCAGCCGCACAGTTTGCGGCTGTTGCTTGAGAATCATGGCAACTAAGTTTAGTCTCCCTTCATGCACAAAGTCGAATGCATCGAGCTGGGCAAAGGCAAGCTGGCCGTTGGCGTGCCTGTCTTGTTTGAAAATCGCAATTTGATTGCGCTCGACAAGCCGGCAGGTTGGCTGTTGGCGCCGGAAACTTGGGTGAACACTTCCCGGAATTTGCATGCCGCATTACTTGAGTCCATTGCAGCCAGGGATTTTTGGGCACGGCGGCGAAATCTAAAGTTCCTTCGTTTTATACACCGACTCGATGCGGAAACAACGGGTATTGTCCTGTTCGCAAAACATCCGGGTGTTGTGGCGGCTTACAGCCGCCTTTTTGCAAGCCGCTCAATTAAAAAATTTTACTGGGCTGTTGTGGCCGGGCATCCGCGGGAAACTTCATGGAGTGTTGACGCACCAATCGCACCCGACCCGGAACAGCCCGGAAAGATGCGCACAAACCGCCGCAGTGGGAAGCCAGCTCAAACTGAGTTCCGCTTGCTGGCAGCCCATGGGAACACATCCTTGATTGAAGCCCGGCCAATCACGGGCCGCACTCATCAGATACGGGTTCATCTCGCCAGTTGTGGCCTGCCTGTTTTGGGAGACACTTTATACGGTCCAGCATCCAATGTGACAACCTCCCCTGACTTCCCGATGGCACTACGCGCCGTGCGGCTTGAGTTCAACGATCCTTTCTTGCGAAAGTTCACGATTGTAAAGGCGCCTGCAGACGCATTTGCCGGCGCATTCGGTTTTGAACTGTCCGATTAAATTTCAAAAACCGTGCTGTTAAGGAAGCGCACAAACTCCCGACGGTAATGGCCGACTTGAATCAGAACGTTACGTTTTGGGCGTCATGACTTTCTCCATTAACTGATTAAGTCGCTTCAGCATTTCCCGCGAATCTTCCAACAAACCCGCTGCTACGCACGCGTTATCAAAAATTTGCGCTGCCACAAGCGCCGCCAGTTCGCGATCTTCATTTCGCGCCTTCGCAAGCCTGCAAATAACCGGATGCGCCGGGTTTATTTCCAGATGTGGCTTATCGGAAGGCAGATCATCCCTCCCCACTGCCTTAAGCAACCGCCTCATGCCTGTAGTTAGGATTTGATCACTATCCACAAGCACCGCAGGGCTTTCAATCAGACGCTTCGATATCCTTACCTCATTGACCTTGCTACCAAGCGTTTCCTTGAGCCACTGCGCCAGTTCTTTTGCATCGGTTTCGGAAAGCGCACCCTGCTTTCGCGCATCTTCTCCGGCGTCAATATCCGCTTTTTCGGCCGCACACAATGTTCTGCCCTCAGCCTCATGCAGGTGCTCCATCACAAACTCATCCCAGGCATCATAAAGAAACAGTACCTCAATTTTTCGCGCTTTGAACGCCTCGTAGTAAGGACTGGCCTCGGCCGCTTCACGTGACGAAGCCAGTAGATAGTAAATGTGCTTTTGGTCGGCTTGCATTCGCTTTGCGTACTCTCCAAGCGATGTTGTCTTGCCGGCTTCGGTTGCAGAAGATTCAAAGCGCAACAGTTTCCCAAGAGCCTCCCGATGCATGGGATCATTGATGATGCCCTCCTTCAAGAAGCGATGGTACTCAACGTAAAACTTTTCGTAAGTCGCAGGATCATCTGCGGCCGTCTTTTCCAAAAACTTCAAAAAACGCCCCGTCAACGCCTGGTTCAGTTTCTGCACCAATGCAGTATCCTGCATCGTTTCACGTGATATGTTCAATGGCAGGTCTTCGCTATCCACCACGCCCTTCAGAAATCTAAGCCATTCGGGAAGCAGTCCCTTCGGCCGGGCTGTGATAAGCACTTTCTTGCAGTAAAGACTAACCGCACATTCAGTTCTTATGAATCCGAACGATTCCCAATTTTGCCTCGGAACGAATAATAATGCATGAATGGCCAGAGGCGCATCCGCCGTAAAATGCAGCCGTAACAATGGCGGTTCGGTATCGTGCCCAATGTATCTGTAAAATTCCTGATATTCTTCATCTTTTATCTCATTTTTGTTCCTCGTCCAGATGGCCTGCACCGTGTTGAGGCGTTCGCCGTCCAGCTCGATGGGATATTGCAGAAAATTTGAGTAGCGCTGAATCAAACGTCTGAGCGTGACAGCTTGCGCAAATTCCCTGGCGTCATCTTTCAATTTCAGAATTACCTGTGTGCCGCGCGGCACATCCCCTGCAGGTTCAATTTCGTATCCTCCCGCGCCTTCACTAATCCATTTCCATCCCTGCTCAGATGGATTTGCGGACCTGCTTATTACTGTCACCTGCGAGGCAACCATGAATGCTGAGTAAAATCCAACGCCAAATTGGCCAATCAATTTCGCATCCGCCCTCTTTTCGGCAGCCAATTGCTTTATAAAAGCCTTCGTGCCTGAATGCGCTATCGTCCCGAGATTTTCAACCAGCTCCGCCTCGCTCATCCCGACTCCAGTGTCAGTAATGGTTATGGTGTTTTCCTTCGCATCTGTTTTCACCTTGATTACCAGTGGAAGCTCAGGTTGGTAAACCGGCTGGCCGGATGCCTGTAAAAAACGTAAACGCTCGCATGCATCCGCTGCATTCGAGATTAGTTCACGTATGAAAATCTCCCGGTCCGTGTAAAGCGAATGAATCACTATATCCAGTAATTGCTGAATCTCCGCTTGAAATGCATGTCGTTCTGCCATAGGAAACTCTCCTTTCTCTTAAAAATAACCGTGCTCTTCAATAGACATTCTTCACCCCAACCGTCAAGTGCTTGCAACAAAATCCAGTGGATCAAAGATCAATCTCCAAACTCGTCAATGTGTCATATCAGCACACTTTTCCAGCTTTACAACAATGCCATAAAGGCACTTTTCAATGTGTCTATATGGCACTTTTGCACCTGATGTTAATTCTGATTTAATTGGCATAATATTGCTTATCAATAGGTTACATAATCACAAGGCATTTGCATACTTTGGCATGAAAACTGATATGGAATAAAACCGACTGGGTTTTAGGGGTTTGGGAATGAAAAAAGGTGTGGATGGGCCTAAAGGGCGGCAGCTCATCCCCACCTTGGAATGAAACCAGCCGCCCGGAAAGGAGCAGGTTATGAATACTTTGACTCGTTGGGACCCGTTGCACACGTGGGATCCATTCAAAGAGATGGCAGCGCTGACGAACCGCTTGAACTCTCTGTTCAATCTCAGTCCGTTCCGGCGTGCCGAGGGCAAAGAGGAAATGACGGTTGCGGAATGGGCGCCGGTGGTTGACATCACCGAGGACGACAAGGAGTACTTGATCAAGGCCGAACTGCCTGAGGTCAAGAAAGAGGACGTTTCGGTGACTGTCGAAAACGGCGTTCTGACCATCGCCGGGGAACGGAAATTTGAGAAGGAAGAGAAAAACAAGCGGTATCATCGGGTGGAAAGGGCTTACGGCCGGTTTGAACGCAGCTTCCTGGTTCCTGAGGATGCCGATGGGGACAAGGTGGCGGCTGAATTCAAGGACGGGGTGCTGAAGGTTCATCTGGCCAAGAGCGAAAAGGCCAAACCGCGCACCATCGAAGTCAAGGTTGAATAATCCTGCTGTCAACGGGTGGAGGTTGAAGCGGACGGCCCCAAAAGCCGTCCGCTTTCCACTTTAATTCAATCATTCTTGCCTTTCGCACAATAAGCGCAGTATTTTCTGCGCATGAAAGGAAAACCAAAGGTTGGCTCTGTTGGAACGATTCGCTTTAAGGTTGAATCTCATCATACCATAGATTTTTCCGGGGGCGGATTGCCGCCGGTTCTTTCCACGCCCTCCCTGATAAACTACCTTGAAAAAGCCGCCAGGGAGGCAATCGCTGAAAATCTTGAATCTGGAGAAACCTCACTCGGCATTGAACTTGATGTTCAGCATCTGGCGCCGACTCCCCCCGGACACTGGGTAACCTGCACTGCAAAGGTCATCTATTCCGAAGGCAATGTTGTCAGTTTCCAGGTGGAAGCAGCCGACGAAATTGAACCAATAGCCCGCGGCACGCACAAACGTGCCATCGTACTGGTAGAGCGATTTGCCCGGAGGGTTGCCAAAAAAAGCGCATCCAATCCGCCTTCATGACAATTAAATTCGCCAGGGATTATAATTGGATAATGCGGTGTTCTAATAATTTATCCAAGCTTTCTTAATATCTTCTTCTTTTTCATTGAATTTCTGCAATCAAGTAGTAATTGTAATTTTATGAGGAAGCAGGCGAAGTTAACCGCTGTATTTGACGCTCTTAAAAGTCTGTTGCTGCCTTACGCCTCGCAATTTATTGTGGCTGCAGACACCGAGCATTCCTATCAGTTGGTAACGCCTTACATCATGCCACGCGATGAGCGTTTGCCTTTCGCAACAGTCTCAATAAAAGGCGATTTTGTATGCTACAATTTCATGCCGCTGGCCACTCACAAGCAAATCGCCACTGAACTCCCCCCGCTATTGGCTGGCGTGCGTCAGGGCAAAACATGCCTCTGTTTTACGCAGTTGGACGAGTCCGCGATTGAAGAACTGAAAAAACTAACCAAGCGCGGTTTCGATTGTTACAAAAATTCGGGTTACATTTGACGCACCCCGCCCTGGATTTTTGCCTGATTTCAGTGATCCCCCAAAAACCAATCAAATAAACACCGGCTGGGTTCACTGGTTGTCACATCTGCGCTTGTCGCAAATGTTGCAGATTACCCTGGGAAGGATGGATTGCCCAAGATTCATCCTTTCCAGTCGTCCACGCCGATCGGGGAAACAAGCGGGGCAGGCCGCAAACTGCTCCAGGTCCCATAAATCTGTCATTACAAGCCCGCGCTTCAACGCCATCGCCCCATCCATTGCTGCTTCCAATGTGGCAAGAGTTGGTGGAGCATATTTCCCCTGTCGCGCAAGCATCTGCAATGCGTTTGTCCCCGGCCTCGTGGGAATCAGCGTTACAACTCTGGCCCCGCAATCAAACGCAAATTTTACCGAGGCTACCGCCCAGCTCACCGCCGCCGTTCCTTCCTTTTCGTAAGGCGGCTGTACCAACACAAACGCACGGATGGAAATATTGTGCTTGCATAGGAAAGCAGCCGCAGCCGCAAAGTCCCGCAACGACATCTTCTTGTTCAACCGCACAAGAACATCCTCATTTGCCGTTTCCAATCCCATTGCAACTTCCAATACTGGCCCTGCAGTCGGATGCATTTTTTCAGCAGCTTCTGCCAAAAGATTTCGGAAATGCACGGTGGATTCTCCAACCAAAGCCGGATGCGATTCCACAATTACACGGCGAAAGCCGCAAACCCGTCCCGCAATGCCCCGATAATCGGAAGGCGGAATTGCTCGCGGATCAAAAAAACTTCCGCTATTGTATAATTTTATCCATGAGGAGGTGGTTTCAATTGGCAGCCTGAAATTCAATTGTTCAAGAGCATACTCAATTTGTCTGACAATGGCGCCTGCTGGAACTGTTTTTGACACCGTGTTCTTCCATAAATCACAATAAATACACTTCCACGGGCACCGGCGGTTGGTCAGCAGAACAACTGCTCCTTTGGCTGCGCTCCCGGCGCCATCTGGTTCGTCTTCGACGAAAAAACCGACCGGGCGGAACACGTCCCTCTCCGCTCGTTTTTGATCAACCGGTGAATTACCGGTCGAGCCTGGCTTTGTAAAAGCGGTGTGCGCTAGATGCGACAACTTGTGCGCGCTCACGAAGCGTAAAATGATAAATATTGGCAGCGCAGAACCGCTTCATTGGCAGGAATGCGAAGCCGCAGCCTGTCAGCTTGCAAAGCCCCGTGTTGAAAACGCCGTTTCGGAAAGATTGGCATCTCAACACCAAAATGCTCTCGAACGCCCGCCGCGATAATCCTGCCCTTTAGTTCATAAAGGCGCTGATGCGACATGCCCGTTAATTCGGCAAATGGTATTGCCTCTGCCACGGCAATAACTGACGGACGCGTGAATGGACTGAAGGCAATAAAACCGCATTGGCGGGTGGGTGCATAAGTCCGGGTGTAGCTCCTGCTAAGCCCGCCGCTGTACGTCAATGAGTGTTTAATCCGGCCGACGCCCCATCCCTCCTGGTAAAGCATGAGATTGTTCACTACGCTACGAATGGTCAGCTCCGGGTTTTCCTCTATCGGGTAATCCTTCATGTTCTCGTCCCCACCCTCACCATCAACCAAATATTTCCACTCAGGATAACGTGCACGGATGCCGCGGCATAATGCCAGTACCATTGATGCCGACTCCAAATCCAACGGCTTGTAATCTTCCACCACCTTCAACGTTTGGATTGCGTTCAGCTCAGACTCATCCGCTTCAATTGGCTCCAAAAACATTTCCAAATCAAGGCGTCTTAAAAATTCACGAGCTTGGGCCAAATCCGGGCCGTCACCGAAACTCAATGTAAAAGCTTTCAATCTTGCTGGATTCATCCCCATGCGCCTCATAACGTGGTAAAGTGTCAAAAATACCGCCCCGCTGTCTGCTCCTCCTGAAAAACTCACGCCAATTGGCGCCCATTCTGGTATCCACTGCAGCCACGAGGAAATCTCATCTGCCAGTGCTCCGATGTAGGCCCGTCCAATAATTGTCTCGTTTGCTGGCAATGTACCCCGGACAGGTGTGAAAAACCGTGTGTAAACCGGATCCGGGTCCGGACAACCTACTAGTTGAATGGTTACAACGTGATGCGCCGGAACCATTCTCGTGTATGTAGGATGAAATTGGCCGTCCAATCCCTCCGCGCGAAGCCATTGATGGAGCGTATCAATTCGGTCGGAAACCAGCAAAACCGGACCTGCTTCACGTTTTGCCAAAAAATAGCGCATCGGCCTGTCCAATGACCTTGCCATCCTTACGGTTTGCCCATCTTTTGCCACCAGGGCAAACGAGCCTGCAATCTGTGCTACTGCCTCCGGGTTTCCAGAGAGCACCCTTGCTCGTGCCTCCTCCATTGTCATGTTTGTGATCTGATTCAGGGCCGGATCCAGCAGATCAACCACACGCTCTATTTGCTTTTCCATAATACTTGGGTGTTTTGACGGCTGTTTATTGCCGGCAGCGACACATCCCGTCAATCTCTAATTCAGCGAAAATTTGAAGCGGTTTCTACAAACAGGCCATCCCTACGGGATTAGAAAAGAATGTCCGCCAACTTACGTTGGCGGCTACATCAAACAGAACGGCGGCCATTTCTGACCGCCGTCTCTTTGTAGCTGCCGCCGTAAGGCGGCAGAATCGTCCGCCAGCTCATGCCGGCGGCTACGTGATTATGGTTGGACTATTATCGTCAATTGCTGAGTCGGTGATTCATTCACTCCGCCATTCAAAGTGCCTCCCAAATCAGTCAGCTTTATCGTCAATACCGCTTCTCCCGTTACCGTCCCACCCTTCACCTTGAATGTCAGATCCCCCGTAGCAGGATTTATCGCCGGCTGCGTCGCAAATAACCCAGGATTGTCGTTCACTATCACATACTTCAATCCCTGCACCTCATTCGGCCCGGCGCTCTGCACGCTTATCACTTGATTCGTGTACGACGCATTCACATTCGTACCAACCACTATGTTCGTATTCGCCAGCTCAAAGCTCGGCGCGTCATTAACCGGATTCACCGTCAGCAACCCAGTCACACTCGCACTGTTCGTCCCGTCATCAACCGTGAACGTCAACAGCGTCTTACCATACATGTCAGCCACAGGATACACTTTCACCACCACATTCGTCCCGTTCCTCTCCACCACGATGTTCGTGCTATTGTCCGGCAACAGCGCCACATTCGT